>JAEEGL013991172.1_pt1 | contig 31095 bp, 32 predicted proteins | sample 9134231 | NCBI WGS metagenome assembly JAEEGL01 (sample SAMN16246548, study PRJNA631951) | gut metagenome | biome: gut microbiome; feature: rumen; material: fiber-attached | host: Bos | place: Iran: Karaj | collected 2018-10
AAAAGAATGGCGGAACGCTTATTACAGAAAATGATAAATATAAAGAAGGAAAAATCAGCCAGTATTATCTGATTAGGCTGTAGTCCTACAAATTCGTATTTATCGATTTGTTTCTCAATTGGAAATCTATTGAGACTGTATGCTGCTTGTACCACCAAAAGAAAGACTTTATCTCGGTACCGTATGAGCCTGGAAATTTGAAATCATGAAACATGATAAGCATATGTTTAAGAAAGCGAAAAATGAAGATGCTAAAGTGCTTGCAGATTTGGCAATTCAAATGTGGACAGATCATATTCTGGAGGATTTGACGGAGGAGTTTCGCCAGATAGTAATGAATGATAATGCTGTCTGCTTTATCAAATCTGTTGATGATAAGCCGATCGCTTTTGCATAGTGCCAGCTGCGCCGTGATTATGTTGAGGGAACCGATAGTTCCCCTGTCGGATATCTTGAAGGAGTTTTTGTCTCCGAGGGATATCGGAAGAAGGGATAAGCTGCGGAGCTTCTGTCAGAATGTGAGAAGTGGGTAAAAGAAAAAGGTTCTACCGAATTTGCCAGCGATTGTGAATTTGATAATATTGATAGTTTAAGGTTTCATCTGGCTTTGGGATTTGTAGAAGCTAATCGGATCATATGCTTTAGAAAAGAATTGTAGATTTGTTCTTTTAAGATTGTGCCGTGGAGCCCCCTGTCCTTCTTTGTCGGAAAGCCTACCAGGCCTATCGACATATCGTGGTGAATTATAAGACTAAGTGAAGACATATAAAGAAGAGTAAATAGTGACTTCGTTTACAGATATAAATCGGGGTTTTGCTCAGGTATATATGGAAAAAGCAACAAGAGAAAAACTGGCCAAGATTGCAAAGGATATGGCGCAGGTTCCGTTTCACGGAGATGTTGATGGGATGACATCCAATCTTGCGTCGATTGTGCGATTGTTTCCAACATGGAATCTCAAGGAAGCTGATGGGTTATGGTGTGCGGCGTTTGTCTATTATTGCTGCACGGCAGTAGGTTTCGAGATTCCGTACAGACCAGAGGAATGTAAAACTTGTCATCTGGCTGGATGCCTTGGCTGGGAAGAGTTTGCCGTAGGCGATCAGAGGATCGAATACCATAAAGGACTGGAAGGCTATGTTCCGGAAGCGGGAGACATCGTACTCTATGACAGGGTATTCGAGAACAAAGAGCACGACCATATGGGGATCATCCTTGAGAAACGGGAGAGTTCGATCCTTGCGGCAGAAGGAAACGTGAACAATATATCCGGAATTATCGAGCGCTCTATCGACGAACATATTCGTGCGTATATTCGAATTCCGGATGGGTATCGGTATAGAGAAGAGTGACAATTATCAATTTGTAGATATGTACCAAGAACGGCACCTATGGAAACCGTCTGTATACTAATATATTTTTAAGGGAAAGGTTCTGAAAAAGCCTGATATACTGGGATTTCCGTCACTGGAAGCAGATTGCTTACGGTGTAATGGAATGGATCTTCTCTCCCTATATGTATTCATAAAGTATTTGAAACGACATTCTCAAACAGCTCAATGAGAATAACCACGGATTAATACTGGCGTGGAACAGGAGGTATTATGAAGGACGTTTTCCTCTATTTGATGGTGTATGCAGGCAGCGTACTTATGGCCTACAACATATACCGTTATATTTGTTTCTCCAGAGATGTTCGGAAACACGGGAACTGGGATCAGGAGCAAAGGATCTTTTACCTTCCTATCTGGTTGCTGATCATGTTTTTCGTTGGATATTTATTCGTAGGTTTTTTCGGCAAGCCAGATCTGGTCATAGCAGGTATCCTATTTGGCGGGAGTGTTTTTGTATTCGTCATGCTTCATCTTATCCGCCGTACTTTTGACAGGATTCAGGAGAATGAGCAGCTTGAGGTGCGGCTGTCAGCCGCTGAAGAGGCCAGTAAAGCAAAAACATTTTTCCTGTCCAATATGTCCCATGACATTCGCACGCCTCTGAATGCCATTATCGGATATACCACATTGGCAAATCGTGAGGGTGTTACGTATGAGGAAAAAAGCGAGTATATCTACAAGATTGAACTGGCAAGCCGTCAGCTTTTGGATATTGTGAACGATGTGCTGGATATGAGCCGCATCGAAAGCGGGAAGTTCAGTCTCGAACCGTCCTGCGTGAACCTGGAACACTGTGTAAGGGAAGCGTGTGATCTGGTCAGAGTACAGCTGGAAGCAAAAAAAATTGAATTATCCGTTTCCTGCGTTGTCTCACATAAATGGGTGCTGTGCGATAAAGTTATGATAGATCGTGCGCTGATGAATCTGCTGTGCAATGCAGGAAAGTTTACGGAAGAAAACGGCAGTGTATCCTTGCTTCTGACGGAGCTTTCAAGCGCTGACGAAACCGCCAGTTATGAAATCCGAGTAAAAGATACGGGCATTGGTATGAGCAAGGAATTTGCAGAGCGTTTGTTTATTCCTTTTGAACGTGAACGTACATCGACAGTCAGCAGGACCCAGGGAACAGGTCTTGGCCTGGCAATCACAAAAAGTATCGTTGACATGATGGACGGTAGTATTACTGTCCAGACTGAGAAAGGCAAAGGTACGGAGTTTACTATTACTGTTGCCTTCCCCTTAGCGGAACCGGAAGAGGAAGTCTGTTCCAACCAAGAGGAAGAGACTTCCTTTGAAGGTATGCGTGCACTGCTGGTCGAAGATAATATGATCAACATGGAAATTGCCCAGATGCTCCTTGATCAGGCGGGATTTCTGATCGAAACGGCAGAGAACGGGAAAATTGCACTGGAAATGGCAGCGACGTCCAAGCCTGGATACTATGATGTGATTCTTATGGATATACAAATGCCCGTAATGGATGGCTACACGGCAACGCAGGCGATACGTAATCTTCCTGACACGAGACTTGCAAGCATACCAATTATCGCCATGACAGCTAATGCGTTCCAGGAAGATATAAAGAAAGCAGAGGAAGTCGGGATGAACGGGCATATTGCAAAGCCGCTGGATATTCCAAAAATGAAGGCCACCCTGCAGTATGTATTGAAGAAATCTATGGATTTATGAGCTGATTATAAAGCCATTATTGCTATACTAATTCGTTCAGTTAGAGGATATGGAGTAATCATGCATTTTGTTGACGCAAAAGGAATACTGACAGGCAGTAGCGGATACTATGGGATGAATATTTATCGTGGGTGCTCTCACGGATGTATCTACTGTGACAGCAGGAGTAAATGTTATCATTTTACACATTCTTTTGAAGATATTGAAGTGAAGAAAAATGCGCCGGCATTGCTGGAAGCAGCGCTTCGCTCCAAGCAAAAAAAGTGCATGATTGGGACAGGATCAATGTCCGATCCCTATATGCACTGCGAAGAGGAACTCAGGTTGACAAGGAGATGCCTGGAAATCATCCTGAAATATGGATTTGGAGCTGCGATCCAAACCAAGTCTGACCGAATTCTTAGGGATATCGATCTTTTGGATGAGATTAACCGGAATTCTAAATGCGTTGTGCAAATTACGCTTACAACTTATGATGACGATCTATGCCAAATAATAGAGCCAAATGTCTGCAATACGAAGCGCCGCATAGAAGTTCTTGCCGAAATGCATAAGAGGAGTATCCCAACGGTCGTCTGGCTGACCCCCATTCTTCCATTTCTCAACGACACGGAAGAAAACATTACGGCTATTTTGAAAGCCTGTACACAGGTTGGGGTAAAAGGTATTATTTGCTTTGACATGGGGCTTACGCTCCGTGAAGGTAACAGAGAGTATTATTATGCTGCACTCGACAAATACTTTCCCGGCCTGAAGAGGGAATATATCAAGTATTACGGTAATTCATATGAACTTCCGAGCCCGAAAAAAGAACAATTGATGAAGTTGTTTATAAGAACCTGTAACGATAATGCAATGTTTAGTACTCCGGAAAAATGTTTTGCGTTTATGCGTGAGTTTCCATTGCGAAATAAACAATTCAGCCTATTCGAATATGAGCAGTAAATTCGGATATCGGATGAGGAATAAAACGTTATATTGCATGATAAAGTCTGTTGACCGGAAAAAAAGTTTAGATCAGAATCGGACAGTTTTGGAGGTGCTGTGTGAAACTCGAATTATTATACGAGAATACATGGAAAATTGAAGATGAAGGAGTCCGCTTCTTTTATCTCAAAGGTCGTAATAAGGCTATGGTAATCGACACAGGAAGAAGCGGATTGAATATTCAAAGCGAAATCGGGAATGACATGCCGTGTGAGCTCCTGAATACGCATGCTGATCCCGACCACACAGCAGGTAATCACTTTTTTCCTGTATTCTACATGCACCCTTCAGAAGCCCCGGTCTATTATAATCTTCACAATGGCATCGGTAGCTTTTTACCGATATATGACGGAGACGTATTGGATTTGGGAGGCCGTGAGCTGGAGATAGTCCATATTCCCGGCCATACTCCAGGAAGCATCAGTGTTCTTGATCGCAGAAGCCGGATACTGATCGGGGGAGATCCTGTACAATGCAACGGACAGATTTACATGTTTGGGATTCACAGAGAGCTGCACAGCTATGTATATGGATTGAAAAAGCTAATGGCAAGAACTGATTTTGATTATATTTATCCATCGCATGCTGATACAGTTACAGATAAAAGTATTATCCCGGAACTAATATCCGGTGCGGAGAGTATCATAAACGGGAGCGCAAAAGGTATTCCGCTCATAGTTCACGGGAAAGAGGTTCTTGCCTACAATACAGGAAGAAATGTACTTCTTTGCAATCTGAAATAACAAGGAGGAAGCATATGAAAAGCATTTACCTTGCCGGGGGCTGTTTCTGGGGAACACAGAAGTTTTTTGATCAGTTTGCAGGTGTCGTTGAAACCCAGGTTGGTTATGCAAACGGCCCTGCAAAGAGACCGTCGTATCAGGATGTCTGCGCCAGTTCAGGCCATGCTGAGACAGTGAAAATCATGTATGATGATAATATCATCACCCTGACGCAGCTTCTGGATTATTATTTTATGACAATAGACCCGACATCCTATCACCGTCAGGGGATGGATATGGGTATGCAGTATCGAACCGGAATCTATTATACAGACCCGGATGATCTGGATGAAATTAAAAAAAGATATGACTTGGAACAATCCAAATACAGCCAAAATCTTCAGGTTGAAGTAAAACCGCTGGAGAATTTCTTTCCTGCCGAGGATTACCATCAAAAGTATCTGGATAAAAACCCAGGCGGTTACTGCCACATTCCGGAAAAGTTGCTGCATTTAAAAGAAAGACGATAGCAATCCGTCTCTCTGAACAAGCAAAAATTACTCTTGATCGAAGCTAATTATCGATCGAGAGTAATTTTTTGTACAGATATGGAAGTATAATGAGTGCAGTTCATAAGGATGAAGGAGGAATATTTGTGAAAGGGTATTATACCGAGTCAGGGTTCTGGGGCTATGTAAAGGGCCGTTATCTGCTCTTCAGCTGCGAAGCGGATTATTATGATGCAATGGAAGACGAAGCAGCATAACGTATAAGTCAGATATACTGCTGTGAAAGTCTAACAGTTTCTGATTTCATCATTTCCACTACATCTTCGGGCCCGACAATTCTCACGCCGTCTCCCAATGAAATGATCCATCCCAGGAAATGCCTGCTGGCAATTACATCTACATAGGCGGTAAAGTGCTGTTCGTCCTGCGGGATAATGACAATATCTTTACCGAACCGATCAATCAACACACCCGCCATTTCATTTCGTGCTTCAAGAGCAACACGTTTCAGATTGCCGCCATACATGCCAAAAAGGCTTTTCGTATATTTTGCTGCGTCAAACTCTTTGAATTCCTGTTTACCTTCACGGGCGAGAGCCGTAATTGAAAGTCGGATAATTTTGTCAACACGATAATGCTTAATCTTCCTGTCACATGCATCGTAGGCTACCATATAGTAATTCTCGTCATCCCACATCAGGCACCAGGGACTGATCTGATACCATTCTCCGTTTTTGCGCAGTTCCTGTTTACGGTTAACATTCCATTGAAAATACTGAAAGCGGATCTGCCGATCTGCGTTGATTGCTTCGTGAATCATATCTACATTGTAGTATATACTCTCGTTCATTGCCTTAATCCGTCCGGTAATCAGAACCTGTCGATTAAGATGCTGTGCTTCATAAATGCTTACAAGTGATTCCAGCTTTTTAATGAGCTGTCTTGATTTTTTCTCCGTAATGAATTTGGATGATTGAACCGCATCAACAAGCAGTTTTAATTCAGGCAGTTCAAAGGTTCGTGTGGCAAGATGATAACGTACATTTCGGCCGTCCTGCTCTTTTATGATTTCCAGACCATACTTTTCAAGCTCGGAAAAGTCGGAATACAGCGTTTTACGATCTGCATTTACCCCGTAGGTATCAAGACGGTACTTGATATCCTGGAGTGTGAGTGCGTGGTTATCATCAGTTTCTTCCGATAAAATTTTAACAAGATAGAGCATTTTGAGTCTCTGATTGTCACCAGCCGCCATAACGACACCTCCGGATCATAGTTTATTTTAGTATATCAGAAATAGTTTTCGGAAACAAGAATCGAGGGAAGTTTTCTGTACATGTTTTTTGTTAAACTGAGATCAGAGAAGAGAAAGTGTGATGTGTAATGGCATACAATGGTCAAGGAGGAATGGAAGATGAGCGTAAGAATGCAGGCAGAAAAACTCGGATTTCACGTCGTTGGTAGCCTCAGAAGAATAGAAGATCTGGAACCATCACACCTTTATCAATACTATCTCGATGAGGCAGATAACAGATTTATTGTCAGGCGTGGAATCTTAACCATCGTGGCGGCAGACGGTACAGTATGGTAAAGTCAGAATAATATCTATTATTCGAAACAACAACAGGGATCGCAGATTCGTATTGCGGTCCCTGTTATTGCTTATTATTTCAAAATTTCCGAGAGATCCGATCAAATGATCAGTTTGGCTCTTTCTTCTTGCTTAAGTGAATAATGCGAGCATGCTTACAGCTCGTTTGTATCCAGAAGAATGGTAACGGGTCCGTCATTTTCAGAGTCAACCATCATTTCTGCTGCAAAAACGCCGGTCTCTACATGGAATCCGCGCTCCCGGCATTCGCGAATCACCTGCTCATATAGGGGAACCGCAGTTTCAGGCCTGGCTGCGAGAGAGAACCCCGGTCGACGTGAGCGGCAGTCTGCAAACAGTGTAAACTGACTGATGATCAGGAAACTTGCGTTGACCTTGTCGGGTGATAGATTCATCTTCCCATTTTCATCTTCAAATATCCGAAGGCCGCATATCTTGTCTGCAATTTTCTCGGCTTCTCTCTCCGTGTCGTCTCTGTGTACTCCGAGCAGAACCAGAAGGCCCTTCTCAATACTTCCGTGAATTTCTCCGTCGATCCTGACAGAGGCATGGTTCACTCTGGTAATAACTGCACGCATCTTTCTTGTTTTCTCCTTTTTGCATTTCTCTTTCAGGAAAAATATTTATTAACGAAGTCAATGTCTTCTTTTTTTACGGAAAACTCTTTTCCTCGAAGATAGTTAAGAATTCCAGCATCAGTAGGGAAGCGAAATACTATTCTCCAGGAATAAAGCGCCTGTCCGTCTTTTTCGGAATACCGACGATTGATTACTTCTTTCCCATACTTTCCGTCACCGAGCAATGGCCAGCCGGCATGTGCCATCTGGACCCGGATCTGATGAGTTCGCCCGGTCAACAGATGGCATTCAAGTAGAGAAAGCTCCTTTTTGCTGCAGATAACGCTGTATTCCGTGCTTGCATGTCTTGAGCCTGGCTCTGCTTTCTTCTTGACAAAAACCTGATTTTTAACAGCATCCTTGAAAAGCTCATTCTCAAGTATGCCTGTGGGAGGGGAAGGCCTTCCATATACTACACAGAGATAAAACTTATCTATTTCACGAACCTTTATTTTTTCATTCATGATCCGCAGACTTTCTGCATTTTTTGCTGCAATAACGATTCCTCCGGTATTTCGGTCAATGCGATTGCAAAGGGCTGGTGCAAACGAATTCTCCGCTCTCGGGTTCCACTCTCCTTTTTGAGCAAGATAGGCCTGAATATTAGCGACTAATGTATTATAGTCCCATACTCCGGCACTGTGGCAGAGAACACCTGGTTTTTTATCTGCGAGAAGGATATTCTCATCTTCGTATAGAATATCCAGCTTTGGTTTTGAAATCTTCAGCCAAGCATTGTTCTCTCCTGGCTCTTCAAAGAACTCATCGTTAATATATAGCTGAACAGTATCTCCGACAGAGAGGCGAAAATCACGCTTTGCCCCTTTGCCGTTGCATTTAATTCTTTTAATTCGGATATATTTTTGCAGCAGGCTGTCAGGAAGCAACGGAACGGACTTGGAAATAAACCGATCCAGTCTCATCCCGGCATCATTTCCTCTGATGATAAACTCTTTCATGAAAAGACTCCTCTCCATATGTTTTCATGATACCATATTCAGTGCAGCAGTTTCAAGAAAAAAATCCCTTCCAACACTGGAAGGGATTTTTGCTATAAGCTCTATTTATTCTGAAGGACTGTCATCAGCAGGAGCACTCTGAATCTCTTCGGCATCTGCATCTACGACTTTATCAAAGTTGTCGTGCTTGACGTCGACATTGATGGATACAGGGATTGCCTCTTTTACTTTTTCAACCGTATCTGCTGCGAAATCACGGACTTTTTTACTACTCTCCTCATCAACAACATTTACAACATCGCCGTCAGCTTTTATGATCTCAACTACACAGCCAAAACCGACTGTTGCAAGCACTGAAGCAAGCAATACCCATTTAGCAGCCGCAAGACCGACAGCCGCTCCGACAACGCCGACGTTAACCGGAATATTCAAAATCTCTTTATCCTTACGTCTGACAACGATCCTTGAAACATTGCCCCTTTTGACGAGCTCTTTTACCTTCTCAATAGTAGCCTGTACATCCATTGTCATTACCTCCATAATATTAAATGAACTGAACTGAATTATAACAGTCTTTCTCTGTCAATAGTGAACAGAGTATAAAAAAACATTTGGATTAGAATGAACAAATCATAACAACTCTATGAATTTTGCTGCCGCCCTTAACATCAGTTTTTTCACCCCGATCTGATCGAATTCTATTTCCATCAGATAATCCCCGCCCATCGGCGTTAATTTACTGATCCTTCCGATCCCGAAGGCCTTATGTTTTATGTTCATGCCGACTTCCGGCCTTGGAGGGGGAGATGGCTCTTTACCGGCCGAGACAGGGTTTGCTCTTACGGTTCTTGTCTTTTTGTAATCGAAAGAATGTGAGTCTGAGGCGTCCCGGCTTTGTTGGTAATGTGATGGGCCAAGCCGGGTTTCATCGGAGATCAACCCTGCTTCTTCCAAGAAACGGCTTCTCCGATTAGCTGTCGTCTTTCCAAAAAGCATCCTTTGTTTTGCATATGACAGCGTCAGCTGCTCTTTAGCGCGTGTGAAAGCGACGTAACACAGTCTGCGTTCCTCTTCCATCTCAGGTTCATCACCGATAGAACGTAATCCCGGAAAGATTCCTTCTTCCATTCCCGCTACATAAACATGCGGAAACTCAAGCCCTTTGGCGCTGTGAATGGTCATCAGAACAACGCAGTCCGTATCGCGTTCCATACCATCAAGATCAGTATAGAGTGCAATGCTGGCAAGGTATCCTGTGAGGCTTTCGTCACCTGTTTCGTTTTGAAAGGAGATAATACTGCTCTTCAGCTCACGAACATTTTCAATGCGGCTTTGGTCCTTTTCGTCTTTGGAATTCTCCAAAGCAGTAACATATCCGGTTTTTTCCAAAAGACTGTCATACAGTTCAGAAGTATTCCTCGAGTACTCCTGCAGTTCACGAATCATGGCAGTGAATTGCCTCATTCGGATAGCCGGACGTGAGAGTTCAGGATACTGGTCAGCATTCTCAAAAACGCTGAAAAGAGATTGTCCGGTTTCAAAGGCAATTGTCTGCGCTGCTGCAATACTTCTATCCCCAATACCGCGTGTAGGAACATTGATAATCCTGGATAAGCGCAAATCATCATTAGGATCCGCAATTACGGAAAGATAGGAAAGAATATCTTTTATCTCTGCCCGATCAAAAAAACGCGCGCCGCCGATTACCTGATATGGAATACCTGCCCGCTTCATGGCAAATTCAAGCTGGCTGGACAATGCGTTAATCCGATACAACACTGCATGATCCTTCCAGGGTATTCCTCTTGCATAGTCCGCAAGGATTGACGATGAAATTGCATAAGCCTCTTCGGCTTCATTATGGGCTTCGTGAACATGAACTGGATTCCCTCGTCCAAGTGCCGTCCACAGTTCTTTGCCTTTCCGCCCCGCATTATGAGAGATCACACGATTCGCAGCCTCAAGAATCTGCTCGGTGCTGCGGTAATTCTGCTCCAAGCGAATTGTCCTGCAATCATGATACTGCTCCTCAAATGAGAGGATATTCTCTATAGTTGCACCTCTAAAACGATATATGCTCTGGTCATCATCGCCGACTACACACAAATTTCTGTGCTTTGAAGAGAGCAGGGAGACCATTAGGTACTGGGAATGGTTGGTATCCTGATATTCATCCACCATGATGTGAGAGAACCTGCTCTGCCAGTATTCACGCAGATCATTAAAGCGCTGAAGCAGAAGGACAGTATTCATAATCAGGTCGTCAAAATCCATGGCGTTGGATGCAAAGAGCCTTCGATTATATTCCGTGTAAATTTCTGCCAGCTTTCTTTTTCTTATATCGTTGTTTTGCCGCGCAGTATCCAGATAATCCTCCGGTAGTATCATAGCGTCTTTGGCCCTGCTGATTTCCGAGAGAAGTTGTTTCGGCGAATACAGTTTATCATCGAGGTTCATGTCTTTCAGGATGCGTTTCATCAGAGAAAGGCTGTCTGCACTGTCGTAAATGACAAAACTGTTTGTGTATCCAAGCTTTTCTACATCCCTGCGGAGAATCCTTACACATGCTGAGTGAAAGGTGCAGGCCCAAATATCGCGGGAAGAGGGGCCGATGATGTTTTCCAGACGATTTTTCAATTCATCGGCAGCTTTGTTTGTGAAGGTAATGGCAAGAATCTTCCATGCAGGCACAGGATAGAGGCGGGCGAAGGGTTCTGCTTCTTCCGACAGATTACGCAATGCTGAAAGACCTGCTTCTGATGCTGTTTCTGGCAGATAATCCGTGTCGGATGCGGAACCATAGCGCATGAGATTGGCAATTCTATGGATGAGTACCGTAGTTTTTCCACTTCCAGCACCGGCAAGTATCAAAACAGGTCCTTCTGTTGCCATCACGGCCAGTCGCTGCATAGGGTTCAGGAAATGAAAACTGTTTTCAAGCCAGGCCTTGCGTGCCGCAACATATTCAGTTTGAAAAGATAAAGTATTCATGTTAAGTATTCTATCATAATTTTATTATTGCTTCAAGCAGATAAAGCATGGTTTAGAGGAAAGGCATCATTTTGCATATAAACAGGATAATAATTGCAATTCACAGCCTCTTATGATATGATACAATGAATTCGTATTAAAGAGGAATTACTATGCCTACAATTGCTGAACAAATTGACAGACGGCGTACTTTTGCCATTATTTCTCACCCGGACGCCGGAAAAACAACACTAACGGAAAAACTGCTTTTATATGGTGGTGCAATCCAGCTTGCCGGTTCCGTAAAAGGAAAAGCGACAGCAAGACACGCGGTATCTGACTGGATGGAGCTTGAGAAACAGAGAGGGATCTCTATCACATCCTCCGTTATGCAGTTTGAATATAATGGTTATTGTATCAATATTCTTGACACGCCAGGACATCAAGACTTCTCGGAAGACACCTATAGAACTCTGATGGCAGCAGATTCTGCTGTTATGGTAATTGATGCGGCAAAGGGAATAGAACCGCAGACAAGAAAGCTTTTTAAGATCTGTGCCATGCGCCATATCCCGATTTTCACATTTATAAACAAACTGGACCGAGAAGCCAGAAGCCCATTTGATCTTTTGGAAGAGCTGGAGAAAGAGTTCGGTATTGGAACCTATCCGATGAACTGGCCGATCGGTTGCGGGCATGAATTCAAGGGCGTCTATGACAGACAAAAAAGAGAGATTCTTGCCTTTACGGATTTTCACAGAGGGCAGAACAGAATTTCTTCTATTGACTGCGATCTCAGCGACACGGAGCATCTTGATGCACTGATCGGAAAACGTTTGAGGCAGACTTTGGAAGATGACGTAGAACTGGTTGACGGAGCAGGATATGAATTTGACATTGACTCCATACGTGAAGGTCTGCTCAGCCCTGTGTTTTTCGGATCAGCCCTTAACAACTTTGGCGTTGAGCCTTTTCTGAAAAGTTTTCTCGAACTGACCGTATCTCCGCTTCCCAGAGAAGCAAACGGGCAGACTCTGGATCCAAAGACCAACGGTTTTTCCGCCTTTGTTTTTAAGATTCAGGCCAACATGAATAAGGCACACAGAGATCGCATTGCTTTTATGAGGATCTGTACCGGTCATTTTCTGCGCGAACGCGAATATTTTCATGTTCAGGGCGGAAAAGCCCTTCGGCTTTCACAACCTCAGCAGCTGATGGCATCAGATCGCGCAGTTATTGATGAAGCGTATGCCGGCGACATCATAGGGGTATTTGATCCCGGAATTTTCAGCATCGGTGATACTATATGCGAAAAGGACATGGATATCCGTTATGACGGAATACCGAGTTTTGCGCCGGAGCACTTTGCTGCAGTCGAACGCATCGATACCATGAAACGCAAACAGTTTGAGAAGGGCATTCTGCAAATTGCGCAGGAAGGCGCTATCCAGATATTTCATGAGCCGAATACCGGGGTGGAAGAGGTTCTTGTAGGTGTAGTAGGTGTACTGCAGTTTGAAGTTCTGGAATATCGCCTGAAAAACGAATATGGTGTGGATATCCGTCGGCGCAACCTCCCATATGAAGAAATACGCTGGATTGATGGAGATCACATTAATATTTCGGACTTGAATTTAACAAGCGATACGAAGCAAGTGCAGGATTTTCGGGGGAATAACCTTCTTCTTTTTACATCATCCTGGTGCATTGACTGGGCTCTTCAGAAAAATCCAGGGTTGAAACTCCGTTCTTTTAATCATAACGAATAGGAAAAGGAGGACATATAAATGGCAGAGAAAACTATACATATTGATGTTTTCAGAGATAAATCGATCGACGAATTCACGAAAACTCTATCTGACCCTGACAAAAAAACTGATACCGGTTCTGCCGCTGCTGCTGTATCGGCTATCGCTGCTGCGTTTCTCTGCAGGGTTACTAAACTGATCCGAGCAGAGAATGCATCTGCTGAAAGACTTGATTGGCTGGAAAGAAATACTGAAATCCTCAGAAATTATTTCGTGAGACTTATAGACGAAGATGTAAAATGCAAGGCACCTTTAAGACGCGCGGAAAAGGAAGCCGATCAGAACAAGATTTCTGCCGCCAGACAAACAGCAATCAGCATCTGCTCGGAAATCATCAATATGAACGGCAAATGCCTTGAGCTGGCGGAAGAATTAGCAGTCTATTGTGATGAATCCCAATCGCCCTACTTGCGTGAAAGCATAACGCTTGCCCTGTCCTCTGCTGAAATATGCAATTCGTATTGCCTGAAAATGAGCAGCACAAGTTCGGACGATACCTATCGTTATGTTATCAGGCGAGAGAATGAATTAAACCTTCAGTCCATGCAGCAAACTGCAGATAGAATTCATGACATTCTGAATTGCAGTAAATAAAAATACTTGCACTTTTTCTGGAATTGCAATATAATATTTTAGTTATATTTGACTATTTTCAATGACTTTTAGGAGCACCGGATGGAAGCTGCTGCCAATCTGATCGGAACAGCAATCAGCTATATTAAAACAATCGATTTCACCGATGCGATTGATATTCTGATTGTTGCTTTCCTCATATATAAAGCAGTTATGTTCGTGCGCAAGACCAATTCAAGAAATCTTGCGCGCGGAATTATACTGCTGATTTTCGCTCTGATCCTGTCATATGCATTTGATCTTACCATGATTAAATATCTCCTCCGCCGTGCGATGGAGCTTGGGTTAATTGCAATAGTTATTCTGTTTCAGCCTGAGCTACGGAGAATATTGGAGAGAATCGGAAGCAGCTTCACGACAAACAGGAGCACCTCAAGCCCGGCACTGGAATCTGCAATCACACAAACTGTTGTTGCCTGCACGGAAATGTCTGCTTCAAAAACCGGTGCGCTTCTGATTTTTGAACGAAGAGTAGATCTGAGTTCTATTATGGCAACTGGGACAATTATTAATTCTGATCTTTCGTCTGAGCTGGTGAAAAACATCTTTTTCAATAAGGCTCCGCTCCATGATGGTGCTGTTATTATCAGAGATGCACGCATTGCTGCAGCCGGCTGTGTTCTGCCGTTGACACAGAATCAGAATTTGAGCAAGGATCTCGGAATGAGACACCGCGCAGGAATCGGGCTCAGTGAGCAGGCAGATGCAGTGGTTGTCATTGTATCAGAAGAAACCGGTGCGATTTCTCTCGCAATTGACGGTATGCTGAAGCGACATTTAAATGCTGCAACCCTGACGCAATTGCTGCGAAGTGAACTGATTATTGATCAGGATAAAAAGTCAAAAAAAGATCAGCTTCTGGAAGCAGTTCGAAAACTGATTAAGAGGGATAGTAATGGGGAAGAAAAATCCAAGTAACAGAATATTTGATTCAAAGATTTTCTGGATGGTTGCTTCTCTGCTCGCATCACTTTCAATCTGGACATATGTAATCAGTACGGAAAACTCTGATACTACGCAGGTTTTCCGCGGTGTTCCGGTTTCCATTATTGGAGAGGACCAGTTGCGCAGCAATAGAAACCTGATTGTTACAGATGTGGATGCCTCAACAGTCCGAGTTGAAATAAAAGGCCCGCGTCGCATTGTGGATGCACTTGATGCGCAGGACCTCACAGCTCAGATTGATGTCAGCAAATTAAGCCGCGCAGCGTATGCATCCATGAAGTATAAAATCGTTTATCCTGACAATGTTGATACCAGAAATATATATGAAGTGAGCTATACACCGGAAACAGTAAACTTCACTGTCTCCATGCTTAACACGGTTTCTATTCCTGTCAGAGGTGGCTTTGAGGGAAAACTTGCAGATGGCTTTATCGCAGAAACCCCGATGTTTGAGCCTTCCACAATTACTGTAACCGGTCCTGATGCATATTTAAAAGACGTATCCTATGCATGGGTTAATTTTGGCGCTGGAGTGACAACGGAAAGCAGTTATACTGTAGAGTCTCCCTTCACACTGATGAATGCTCAAGGGGCTCCTGTTTCAACTGAGTATTTAACGGCCTCAGAGAGTTCTGTAACCGCCACATTGCCTATTTTAATGGAGAAGGAAGTTCTCCTCAAAGTAGAACCGGTTTATGGCGCCGGCGCTACTTCCGCTAATACCAAAATCACTATTACGCCGGACAGAATAACACTTGCCGGAGATTCGGCAATTCTTGAAGGGCTGAATGAAATTTATTTGGACAGCATTAATCTATCAGGTTTCCGCAGTACTTTCTCGGAGAAGTATGCGATTCCGATTAACAACGCTCTGCGAAATCTTACTGGCATTACGGAAGCAAAAGTTGATATCGAAGTAACCGGACTCTCCGTATCTACTTACAGTGTAAAAAACATTTCTCTGGTTAACATTCCAGAAAACTGTACAGTTGATATTGTAAGCGAGAGTATTGATGTGGCAATACGCGGCACAGAGGAGCAGCTTAATGATCTCAAGGCGGAAAACATCCGTGCAGTGGCTGATCTGGCAGATTATAAAGATTCTCTAGGCACCTACATGCCACAGGTCAAAATCTATGTAGACAGCTCTGTTGACGTTGGAGCAATCGGCTCCTATACGATTACAGTTGTTATCAAAGAGCAGCCTTTGGGAGGAAATCAATGACGCAGGACGCAATCGTTACAAGAATTCTGCCGAATTCCATGGCGGAGGTCGTAGTAACAAGATCTACTGCATGTGGCAGCAACTGCGGAAGCTGTGAGAGCTGTATTTTTCAATCCGAATTGAAAGCCGTCGCCAAAAACAGTATTCACGCAAAGCCGGGACAGCGTGTTACTATTTCCAGCCGAACTACAGCTGTGTTTTCTGCTGCGGTTCTTGTATATATCATGCCGCTTCTCTTTGTTATTGTCGGCTTTACAATTGCTACATTGTTAGGGGCAGGGGAAGGGATCGCCATTCTATCTGCATTTCTGTGCCTTATCTTTTCTGCTGTTTTTCTTGTTGTGTATCAAAAAAAGCGTGGTTCCGGAAAACAGATTGAATTTGAGATTATTTCCTGAACCGGAGGAAAAGACTATGATCAGAAGTATGACTGGCTACGGCTCTGCAAAAGGCAAAGCAGCAGGGCTGCACCTCAACATTGAAATCAGAAGTGTAAACAACAAGTATCTGGATATAAACATCAAACTGCCAAGAACACTCCTTTTTGCTGAGGATACTATCAAAGGTATAATTCAGTCCCATACATCTCGCGGAAAAATTGATGTTTTTGTATCTGTAGATTCAGCTGAAAGCGATCCTGATCAGATCCACGTCAATCAATTGCTGGCAGCCTCCTACCGCAATGCTATTGCAGAAGTAGGTTCTTTTCTAACTCTGCCTGTTGAAATAACCGCTTTGGATATTTCACGGTTTCCTGATGTGCTGATCTCTGAAAAGCCTGAATTGGACCAGGATCTCTTTATTAAAGAGATCCAGATGATCCTTTGCAATGCGCTGAACGACTTTAATTCAATGAGAGAGCGGGAAGGCCTTAAGCTGAAGGAAGATATATTATCAAAAGCTGATACGATTGAAAAACTCGTAATGGAGATATCCAAACTTGCCCCTGATACAATCAAAGCATACCGAGAACGTCTTGAAAACAAGATCAGAGAGGTGCTTTCTGATGCAGCGTTGCCGGAAGACAGGATTGTTGCGGAGGTTGCGCTTTTCAGTGACCGCATTGCAACAGATGAGGAAATCGTTCGGCTGAACAGCCATCTTTCGCAGTTCCGACATTTGACTTTACAGGGCTCACCTATAGGAAGGAAACTGGATTTTCTTATCCAGGAATTCAACAGGGAAGCCAATACAATCGGATCAAAATGTCAGAATTCCGCAATCGCTTACCTTGTAGTTGAGTTGAAATCAGAAATTGAAAAGGTTCGTGAACAGATTCAGAATATTGAGTAATTTGCAGTGATGGATTGTTTTATTAATATTGGCTTTGGCAATTATGTGTCAAATGCAAAAATCGTCTCAATCTTAAGCCCCGATTCTGCGCCGATAAAACGGATGATCACGGAGGGGAAAGAAAGAGGTGCAGTTGTAGATGCTTCTTTTGGCAGAAGCACAAAATCCGTAATACTTACAACCAGCAATCATATTATTCTTTCAGCGCTTTCACCTTCCGAACTTTCGGCCCAGATTAATTCGCAAAATAACGGTGATGGAGGATGTTCAGAATGAATACTTGCGGTAAGCTGATTGTCCTTTCCGGCCCATCCGGCGTCGGGAAAAGCACAGTTGTTTCGAAAGCGATGGAAAAGAGATCTGATATCTGTTTTTCTACTTCGGTCACGACAAGAGCACCTCGCCCCGGTGAGGTGAATGGAAAAGACTATTTTTTCATTGACCAGGTCAAGTTTGATGCTATGGTAGCAAATGATGAGTTGTTGGAACACGCCAGTTATGTTTCCAATTCTTATGGAACTCCCAGAGCATTTGTGGAAACGCAGCTTGAAAAGGGTGTGAATGTAGTTCTTGACATTGAAGTTCAGGGTGCAAGACAGATTTATGAAAAAATGTCAGATGCTATCTTTGTCTTTATTCTGCCGCCCTCTCTTGAGGAACTTGAACAAAGACTGCGTTCAAGGGGCACCGATTCTGACGAAGTAATTCGGGCACGCCTTGTACGTGCGCGCCAGGAAATGCAGGAAGCAATCTTTTATGATTATATGATTGTAAACAATGAAATCGAACGTGCAGCTGAAGACTTTGCAGCTCTTATTCGAGCTGAGCACTGCCGATTTGATAGAAACTATATTTTAAAGCTTGTAAATAACGGTTGAAAGGAAAGAACCATTATGATGTTATATCCCCCTGTCGCTGAACTTGTCGATAAAGTCGGCAGCCGCTACCAATTGGTTAACCTTGTTGCGCGTCGCGCCAGAAAGCTATCTTTGGATGCTGAAACAGAACCGAATCAGAATGAGAAAAAACCTGTTTCTGCCGCTATTGATGAAGTATATACAGGAAAGCTGACGCTTCGTGATTAATCTGTTATGATTGCAAGACTCGCACTCGCTTCTGTTCCATATGCAATCGATAAACCGTACGACTATCTTGTCCCAGTTGAAATGGTAGGCAGGATTTGCGTCGGGATGCGTGTCTTTGCGCCGTTTTCTAAAAGCAATCGAATTGTCGAAGGAATTGTGCTTAGTCTGACAGAGGAGAGCGAATACCCGGATTGCAAGCAACTGTTGAGCTTGGCGGATAATAGCGCTCTTTTTACCAGAGAGCAGATACAGCTTGCATTATTTATGAGAGAACGGTATTTCTGCACGGTATTCGAAGCATTGCGAGTTATGATACCGGCAGGTTATTGGTTCAATAAAGCAGGGAAGCAGCGGGAAAATGATAAACTGCTTCAAATGGTACGTATTTCTGCTTCCCCTGAAGCCGTATTATCCTTTGTTGAGTCAAACAGGAAGAAATCTCCCAAGCAGGCAGAACTTTTGGAATTGCTGCTTGATTTTGAAGTTTTGCCGGTTCGTGATCTGCTAAGCTTCACTGCCGCTGGAAAGCAGTCCTTGCTGCGCCTTCAGGAACAGGAACTTGTTGAGTTATACTCTCAGGAAGTGTATCGAAGACCTGAAAGCGGAAGCACTGAAGTGATTCCGCTTCCTGTTTTGAATGAAGAGCAGAGAATGACACTGTCCAATATTCGCTCTTCCGCATCGGACAGCAAACCCGGTCTGCTCTTGGGTGTAACAGGGAGTGGGAAAACAAGTGTATATGCCCATCTGATTTCTTCTATTCTGGAAGATGGTGGCGGCGCTATTCTTCTTGTACCGGAAATATCCTTAACGCCTCAGTTCATGTCTGATTTTTCATCCTGGTTTGGTGATGATGTAGCCCTTCTTCACAGTGCATTGACAACTGGAGAACGCTATGATGAATGGAAACGAATCAAGCGCGGCATGGCAAAGATCGTCATCGGAACAAGAAGCGCTGTATTTGCTCCTGTTGAAAACCTGAAGCTGATTATCATTGATGAGGAACAGGAAGACAGCTACATGTCTGAAACCGCCCCTCGATACCATGCACTTGATATAGCCCGTTATCGATGTATTCAGCACCATGCTTCACTCCTTCTTGGTTCTGCGACACCGGATATTAAAAGCAGGTATCTTGCGCAAACAGGTTCTTATAATCTCTATCGGATCAACAACAGATATAACAGCATGCCTCTTCCGGAGGTTCATACAATCGATATGCGAAATGAACTCCGAAAAGGGAAAGTCGCCAACATCAGCAAAGAACTGATTACAGCAATTCATGAACGCATTGAGCGAAGAGAGCAGAGCATATTATTCCTTAACCGTCGCGGTACAAATAAGCTCGTCAACTGCACGCTCTGCGGCTATATTTATCGTTGCCCGCATTGCAGCGTTTCCATGACCTGGCATGGAAATCAAAACAGGCTGATCTGCCATTACTGCGGATTTACCAGCAAACTGGATCGAGCTTGTCCTTCATGCGGAGGTACACTGAGTTTTATTGGTGCCGGGACTCAAATGATCGAGAAAGAACTTCATGAAATATTCCCGGAGACTGAGATCCTGAGAGTCGATGCCGACAGCACAGCAGCTGTCGGCGCACATCGTGCATTGTTTAACCGGTTTAATGAATTAAAGATCCCAATTATGGTCGGTACTCAGATGATTGCGAAAGGTCTGAATTTTGAGAATGTAACACTGGTTGGGATCCTTTCCGCCGATCAAAGTCTCTATTCCAACGACTATCGTGCCGGCGAGAGGAGTTTTTCACTCTTTACACAGGTCATTGGCAGATGCGGTAGAGGAACAAAGCCCGGTGAAGCATATATTCAGACTTATACCCCGGATAATGCAATCATTCGTTTTGCATCTGAGCAGGACTATGATGCATTTTATAAGAACGAATTGGAAATGCGCCGTATCCAGCACGCGCCGCCTTTTTCTGACTGGATTTCTTTCACAGCTTCTGGCAGAGATGAAAAACAGGTAGTACATGCACTTGTGTTGTGCAGAGAGTATCTAAATCAAGCATTTAGCCAATATCAATACGATGATGTCAAAATATTCGGACCGAACCCTTTAAACGTTGTTCGTGTGAATGATGTTTATCGATACCGAATAATGATTATCTGCAAGCTGAACAAGGAAATACGTCTGGCATTATCTGCACTGCTCACATTATGCGGAACCGACCGAAATATGAGAGGAATACACTTTTATATTGATCAAAACCCTGAAGCATAAATACAGGAGGCTGAGGAATGGCATTAAGAAATATACTGACCGATGATGAACCTGCCCTTCATAAAAAATGCCGTATCGTAACGGATTTCAACGCAAGGCTTCATAATCTTCTTGACGATATGGCAGAAACTCTAAATCGTGCAGACGGGGTCGGCCTTGCAGCTCCTCAGGTCGGAGTTTTGCGCAGGGTCGTTCTTGTCCTGGAAACAAATGTTCCGGAAGAGGACGAGCCATATTTGATTGAGCTGATCAACCCCGTTATCATCGCATCTGAAGGTGAGCAACATGAACCGGAAGGCTGCCTCAGTGTTCCGGGCGAATACGGTATTGTAAAGAGACCGGAATGGGTGAGAGTCCATGCTCAGGACCGCTACGGCAACGAATTTGATGTAGAGGGAACCGGACTGACCGCCAGATGTTTTTGCCATGAAATTGATCATCTTGATGGAATTGTATTCACTTCAAAGTGTGAGAGAATGCTTACGGAAGAAGAACTGAATCCAACCGAGCAGGAGGAATAATATGAGAGTTGCTTTTATGGGCACTCCGGATTTTGCCGCTGCTTCCCTTGAGCGGCTAATCGCTGATGGTTTTGAAATCTGTGCCGTTTTCACTCAGCCCGATAAAAGCCGAGGCAGGGGAATGTCAGTTAGCTTTTCTCCTGTAAAATCTCTTGCCATCGAACACTCGATTCCTGTTTTTCAGCCGGATACATTGCGCTGTGACGAAGTTCGAACATGTTTTCAGGTTCTGAAACCGGATATCATTGCTGTTGTTGCTTATGGAAAACTGATCCCTGATGATATTATTATGTCTGCGAAATACGGAGCAATCAATCTGCATGGATCAATTCTGCCTAAGTATCGCGGTGCAGCTCCAATCCAGTGGGCTGTATTAAACGGAGATCTGACAACCGGCGTCTGCACGTTCTATCTATGCTCTGAAATGGATGCTGGGGATCTCATCTATAAAGCAGAGACAGATATAGGTGAATTCGAGACATCGGGAGAGCTGTTTGACCGATTGAAGGATCTTGGGGCATCTCTTCTTTCCAGAACAATAAATGACATTGAGGCAGGCACTGCACCGCGTATAAAACAGGATAGCAGCTGCGCATCCTATGTTTCAAGACTGGACAAATCCCTTTCTCCGATTGATTGGAACAAATCTCCGAGAGAAATCATAAAATGGATTTGCGGATTGCAGCCGTGGCCTGTAGCAACAATGGAATTGAATGGAACAACCTGCAAAGTATTCCGTGCCGAATATACTGATCGGATTAATGATAAAGAGCCTGGTACAATATTAAATGCAGATAATACCGGAATTGAAGTATCATGCGGAACCGGAAAATCTGTCCTTATAACAGAGCTTCAAGCGCCAGGTAAAAAACGTATGAGCGCAGCGGATTATCTCCGCGGCCATCCCATTCACATATGATTTCTCCAGCCAGAACCGAAGCGCTTCGTGCTCTACTTAACGAAACCAAAGATATTCGTTGCGAAAAAAAAGAAGATCAGAAACTTGCAGAGCGGATTTCTTACGGGACACTTCAAAACGAACGCTTTCTTGATTATTGTATTTCCCGTTATTCTTCCGGATCGATTAATCGCCTTAAAAGAAAACCACTCAATATTCTGAGGCTGTCTGCATATCAGCTCCTGTTTCTAGAACGTGTCCCGCCATCGGCTGTTGTGAACGACGCTGTTTCACTGTGCAGAAAAATAAATGCTGACTACGCTACAGGATATGTAAATGCAGTTCTGCGCAAAATAGCATCGAATAAAGATTTCCTGCTTGAAGAGAAAACAGAACCTGCAATCCGATACAGCCATCCTGACTGGCTGGTCTCTTCTCTTTCTAAGGAATATGGGACAGAGTTCACGGAGAAATTCCTTGTTGGAAATCAGGAGATTCCGAAGCTACGACTTCAAGTCAATACTCGCAAAATCAGCCTGAATGCTTTTCTGGACTTCATGAAGCATGCGCATTTACCGGTTCTTAGCGTCAATGCCGCCCTTTCTTCCGTATTAACGGAAAGCACAAGAGTTGATATGGTTCCAGGTTATCAGGAAGGACTGTTTTATGTTCAGGATGACGCTGCTCGTATGGCTGTTCATATCGCAGGCATCCGAAACGATACGATTGTGTTGGATGTTTGCGCTGCTCCCGGTGGGAAAAGTATGGCTGCAGCGGTAGAAGGTGCAAAGCAAATTGTAGCATGCGATGTCAGCTCCTCACGCTTGATCAGATGTCGGGAGAACTTCAACCGGCTGGCTTTGCCTGCCATGCTTATTGAGGCAGATGCGACAGAGTATAATCCTGATTGGGACGGTAAATTTGATCTGGTTCTTGCTGATGTACCATGTTCCGGAACTGGTATTATACGAAAAGAACCGGAAATTCGGAAGAAAGAAAAGACTATTCTTTCTGATCTTATACCTCTGCAAAAATGTATCTTGTCAAATGTTTCTAGATATGTAAAACCCGGCGGTATTCTGGTTTATTCCACTTGTTCTGTATTGAAGGAAGAAAATGAGGATCAGGTTTTTTCGTTTCTTTCTGGAAACACATCTTTCTCTTTGCTTCCTTTGTCTGAGCCAGGATTTGAGTGTGAGAGCGGTATGATGAGATCCTGGCCACACATAAACGGCAATGACGGTTTTTTTGCTGCAAAAATGATAAAACAATGATAGACATATTATCTTTATCAATTGAAGAGCTTACAACACAGCTATCAGAGCTCGGGTGCCCGAAATACAGAGCAAAGCAGGTATTCGACTGGCTTGTCAAAGGCTGCCGCGATTTCCAAGAGATGACAAATCTTCCCGCTTCGCTGCGGGTTGAGCTCAAAGAGAACTTTAGTTTGGCTGCTCCCGAAATGCTCAGCAAGCAGGTGTCAAAGGAAGACGGAACCGTCAAATTGCTTTGGGGGCTAAAAGACGGAAATTCCGTGGAAACCGTGGTAATGCGATACCATTACGGGAATACGGTATGTATTTCCACTCAAGTAGGATGCAGACAGGGATGCGCATTCTGTGCGTCGACAATTGGAGGTCTTGTTCGCTCTCTGACAGCAGGTGAAATGGTGGACGAAGTTCTCTTCTCCGAAAAATACGCTGACCTGAAGATATCAAATATTGTTTTGATGGGTATTGGAGAACCGCTTGATAATCTTGATCAGGTGTTAAAATTTCTGCACTTGATCAGTTCTCCGGAAGGCAGAAATATCGGCTTGCGTCATATTACACTTTCAACATGCGGTTTACCGGAGAAAATGGATCTCCTTGCCCGCGAACAGCTCCCGATTACACTGACGGTATCTCTTCATGCGCCCGATGACGAAACAAGATCAAAAATAATGCCATCCAACAGGGGAGTATCTGTTTTAATGGATGCCTGTGAGCGCTACTATCACGCAACGGGAAGAAGGATTTCCTTTGAATATTCCATGATCTCCGGTATTAATGACAGTATTGAACAGGCAAATCTTCTTGCAGATTATGCCAAGCGCCTTGGGGCACATGTAAACCTTATCCCGTTGAATTATGTTGAAGAACGGCGGCTTCTCTCTTCAAATCGCAGCGATATCGATCGTTTTCAATCGATTCTGGAAAAGCATGGTGTTAATGTTACCGTACGCCGCAGACTGGGGAGTGACATAGACGCCTCGTGTGGTCAGCTCAGAAGGAAGTATGCCAAACAGAAAGAATAAACGAGGTGCTTTATGAGTTGCTTCGGCCTAACAGACCGTGGAATAGCCCGTCAGGAGAACCAGGACAGCTTTTTAATTGAGAACTGTGAAAAAGCTTCCTGTTCGATTATTGCACTCTGCGACGGTATGGGCGGTGCTAATGCGGGCGGTCTTGCAAGCCAGTTGTCAGCAAAAGCATTTGTTAACTATGTCTATCACCACCTCTCCACCTACCCGACCAGACTGACCGATTATCCTCGTGTACTTCGCGAAGCCTGTGATGAGGCAAACGGTGTCGCATATGCATATTCTCAGTTTGGAGACGAGCTCACCGGGATGGGCACTACGCTCGTAGCAGCAGTAATCAGGAAAAATGGATCAGGATATGTTTTAAATGTCGGAGACAGCCGCGCATATATTTTGCATCGTAAAAGCCTTAAACAGATTACCAGAGATCATTCACTGGTTGAGGAGTTGGTGGAAGCCGGCATTATAACCGCTCAGGAAGCAGCACATCATCCGCAAAAGAACGTGATAACCCGCGCTTTGGGTTCTGAGAAGGTCGTAGAAGCTGATATATATCCCATATCAATTGGGCCAGGAGATACATTGCTCCTATGCTCTGACGGTTTATCCAACCTTGTACCGGAAGAAGAGATATCTGCTGTATTAAGAGACTCAGATGAACCGGAAACAGCCTGCAGAGATCTACTTGATCTGGCTCTCTCCCGGAAAGCCCCGGACAATGTAACTATAGTCGTATGGAAAAGATAGATCAGGAAATGAATAAGTGGATCGGAACGACATTGGACGATCGGTATGAGATTATCTCGCTCGTTGGTTCCGGCGGGATGGCATATGTCTATCGTGCCGTAGATCACCGTTTGAATCGTTCCGTTGCCGTCAAAATCATGAGGGAAGAAGCAGCTTCGGATGAGACCGTCCGGAGTCGTTTCGCTGCCGAATCTCACGCAGTCGCAATGCTGTCTCATCCCAACATTGTAGCAGTATATGACGTCAGCAAAAGCGATGTCGTCGAATACATTGTGATGGAGCTCATCGATGGAGTAACTCTTCTGCAGTATATGGAGAAGAAAGGCGCTCTTCCCTGGCATGAAGCACTTCATTTTACAAGACAGATTGCTAAAGCATTGTCTCACGCTCACAGCCGTGGGATCATTCATCGGGATATTAAGCCACACAATATAATGCTTCTCCGTGATGGAACTATAAAGGTTGCAGATTTCGGTATTGCTGCTCTTGAGAGTGAAATCGAAGACAACAAGGGAGAAGCCATCGGTTCGATCCACTATATTGCGCCGGAGCAGGCAAGAGGAGAGTTTCCGGATCCTCGGAGTGATATCTATTCTCTTGGTGTCGTCATGTTCGAGATGTTTACGGGCAGAAAGCCTTATCTTGGCGACACAATAAGAGAGATTGCGGTAAAGCATATGAATGCAGAACCGCCCTCTATGACGCAGCTTAATTCTGATATCCCTCCCGAATTGGAACGGATCACCAGAAAGGCAATGTGTGCGGATCTTGACCAGAGATACCAGACAGCTAACGATCTGGTTCAGGACATTGATCTGTTTCTTCAGGATAGAGAAAGCGTTTCTCCGGAAACGAAGGAAGAAGTACCGGCGGAACCTGATCCGGATGTATTGAAACAGAAGAAACGCAATCGACGGATGCAGATGAGAAAATCCGCCAATGTTTCATGGATGGCCGGCAGTTTTGCGCTCCTGGCAATTGCGCTTTCACTGGGTGTATTCCTCTATCAGTTCTGGCTGCGGGATCTTTTCACTCCGGCAGTGAGGGTAACACTTCCTGACTTTGTCGGACAAAATTTTGACGAAATCTATTCCGATCCCGATATGAGATCCACATACGACTTCAAAGTCGTCTATCTCATGAATACTGATACAGAACCCGGGACCGTGTTGTCTCAATCCCCACACCCTGGCCGCAGCATTATGATCACCCCGGGTGGGGTTGAGGTAAAGCTTTCTGTCAGTACAGGAGATACTGTTACCACAATTCCGGATGTAAGTAATATGGATTACCGGGTGGCGACCGCAGTGCTTCGTCAGTATGGCCTGTATATAGAGGTCATCAATTCATCCTCTGACAGCATTGATCATGATCGTGTAATCCGCACGGAACCTTCCGCAGGGATCGAGGTTACCACTGCATCTCTTGTATATGTTTATGTGAGCTGTGGAACAGAGCTCCGCTATCTATCCGTTCCCAATCTGATTGGATTATCTGAAGAAGCCGCAATTTCTCAGATCGAAAACAACGGTTTCAGTTACGGCTGGAGTCAACGGGAACACTCTGATCTCGCTGCAGGGACTGTAATCGGACAAAGTATAGAGGCCTTTTCTACAGCTGAGGAACATGCCATGATATACTTAACGGTCTCCAGCGGGCCTGAGGTGGTGTCCTGATGCCTCATAGCGGTCTTATTCTGAAAGCTGTCAGCAGCTTTTATTACATTGAGGATGATACAGGCAGGGTTCTTTGCTGCCGCGCAAGGGGAAAATTTCGTCTGAACAGTCTGGAACCGACACCCGGAGATCGGATTCAATATGAAATTGATGAAAATCATCCCGGATATGGGGTTTTGGTTGACGTTGAACCGCGCAGGAATTATTTTATCCGGCCGAATATTGCCAACGTTGATCAGATTGTATTTGTTGCATCCGAGGCACGTCCAAAAACGGATCCCTATCTGATTGATAAATTGAGCGTCGCTGCGAAAAGTCATGGGATCGACTTCCTTCTCTGTATTAACAAAAACGATCTGGTAAAAGGAGATAGCCTTGCCAAGATCTATCAGAACAGTGGACTGACTGTTTTTCAAACCTCTGCAGTAACCGGTGAAGGTATGGATCTTCTTTATAGATCACTTAGAAACAGGATTTCTGTCTTCACTGGAAATTCCGGAGTCGGAAAAACAAGTCTACTGAACGAATTGCTTCCCGGCCTGCAGCGTGAAACCGCCGAAATCAGCCAGAAGCACGGTCGCGGGAAACATACTACAAGGCAAACTGAGCTTTTTCGGTTGCCCGATTCCGGTTGGATAGCTGATTCTCCCGGCTTTGCGAGTCTCGAACTCAGCATGCTGGCAGATATCAAATACCAGGAACTGTCAACCTGTTTTCCGGAGTTTCCGGAAGGGAAGTGCCGGTTTCCCGACTGTCTTCATATTAGAGAGCCTTCCTGTGAGGTCCGCAGAAATGTTGAAAGCGGCTTGATTTCTGAAATCAGATATCAATCATATCTCCGCATGATCCACGAATTAAAAAATCCTGAAAGGAGTTAATCATAATGTCCGGACATTCAAAATGGCATAATATTCAGAAAACCAAAGGAGCTGCAGATGCGAAACGCGCTCAGGCATTTACCAAAATTGCGCGTGAAATGATCGTTGCTGTCAAAGAAGGCGGCAGCGGAGACCCGAGAAGTAATTCAAGGCTTGCCGCAGTTATAGCAAAAGCAAAAGCTGCCAATATGCCTAATGATAATATCAAACGCACAATCGATAAAGCTCTCGGCTCCGGAAATACGGAAAACTACGAGAAAATCGTATATGAGGGCTATGGTCCCTCGGGTGTTGCTGTAATTGTGGAGACCATGACGGATAACCGCAATCGTACAGCAGGTGAAATGAGACATTATTTCGATAAATACGGTGGAAACATGGGCCCTGCAAACTGCGTCTCATGGTCATTTGACAAAAAAGGGGTCATAGTAATCGATAATGAGGATGAAGATCTGGACGAAGACACCGTTATGATGGACGCTCTGGATGTCGGCGCAGATGATTTTGAGGCAGATGGAGATGTAATGACCGTATACACCGGAGTGGACGATGTTGCGGCAGTAGCTGATGCTTTGACAGAGCGCGGATATAAACTGCTCTCTGCCCAGGTTGAAATGCTCCCGCAGAACGGAACCATTAAGCTGACAGCAGAAGAAGACATCAAGAATATGCAGAAGATGCTCGATATGTTCGAAGACAATGACGATGTCCAGAATGTCTGGCACAACTGGGAAGACGCCGAATAATACAGGAGGATTAGAATGAGTCGGCCGGACGACCGCGTGCACAAATTCGAAAGGATGTGCATGAGGAAAGTCCGGGCTCCATAGGGCAAGGATAACGGGTAACACCCGCCAGGGGCAACCCTCGGACAAGTGCAACAGAAATAGACTTCCTGCTGCTTTATGATAGCAGCAGGGGATGGTGGAAAGGTGGGGTAAGAGCCCACCCGTCGCATGGAGACATGTTGACGCTGTAAACTCTATCCGGAGCAACACCGTGGGAGGACATTAGGCTGGCCCGGCCGTTCTCAGGAGGTGGCTTGAGCCTGACGGCAACGTCAGGCCTAGATAGATGGTCGTTCTAGACAGAACCCGGCTTACAGGCCGACTCAATCTATAATAATATATGACTCTTCAGCAGTATCTCGATTCTATCAGGCCGAATTCAATCGCAGTAATCGGAATTGGCGTCAGCAATTTACCCCTGATCAGATTGCTTTGCGCCAATAACTGTAACGTGACTGCGTGTGACCGACGTTCGGAGGGGCAGTTGGGACAGTTGGCAATTGAGCTTCGCAATGACGGATGCAAGCTGCGTCTGGGGGATTCTTATCTTGATAATCTCCGTGAAGATCTGATTTTCCGCACACCTGGTCTGATGCCGTTTGATCCACATCTGGAAATGGCAGCAAAAACAGGGAGTATTGTTACTTCTGAAATGGAAATATTTTTCAGGTTGGCTCCCTGTCCCATTATCGCAGTAACCGGCAGCGACGGAAAAACCACAACGACATCTATCATATATGAACTATTAAAAGCAGAAGGATATACGGTTCACGTTGGTGGAAATATCGGGAAGCCGCTCCTGTGTGAACTTCCAAATATCCATAAAGAAGATTATGTTGTTCTGGAACTGAGCTCTTTTCAGCTCCATTCCATGTACTGCAAACCCAATATTTCTGTAATTACCAATATTTCCCCTAACCATTTGGATAAGCACAAGGATTTTCAGGATTATATTGATGCCAAGCGCTACATCTTTTTAAATCAGGGACCTGAGGATCGTCTTGTACTGCTTAAAAATGATCCGATGACCCCGTATTATTCGTCACAATGCAACAGCAAAATCAGCTTTTTCAGCGACAACGGGGAAGTCCAGAATGGATATATTGCTGAACAAGGGAATATATATAAAGTTTCGAATGATAAAAAAGAATTCATCATGCATACGGATGAAATCCGTATACCCGGTGCTCACAATGTTCGAAACTATCTGGCCGCATTTGAGGCGGTCAGGGATCTTGTTTCCCCTGAGACTTGTCGTGAAGTAGCCATGCACTTTCCCGGTGTTCCGCACCGATTAGAGGAAGTGCGTATTCTGAACGGTGTGACATACATCAATGACTCAATTGCTTCGAGTCCAACAAGAACAATTGCCGGCCTGCGCGCTGTTAAAACCAAACCGATCGTAATTGCCGGCGGATATGATAAGCATATTCCATTCGACAGCCTCGGCGATGCACTTAATGAGTACTCAAAGGCAGTAATACTGACCGGAGACACTTCGGATAAAATTGAGACAGCTATTCTCAATTCCGAAGGTTATCACAATTTACCAATTTATCATGCATATGATCTTCAGGAAGCAGTACTTATTGGATCCAAAATGGCAGCAAAAGGAGATATTGTGCTTCTCTCTCCTGCCTGTGCGTCTTTTGATAGATTTAAAAACTTTGAGGAACGGGGTAATATATTCAAGAAATATGTGATGGAGCTTCCTGAATGAAAAAAGAGACACTGTTACTTGCCGACAATGCAGAAAAGCTCTGTAAAGAGAGATTTGGTGAATTGGATCGGCTGTCCTTGTATAATACAGAGCGTGTATTGAATGCGTTTCGCGCTAACCGGGTATCTGATGCCTGCTTTGCAGGAACTACTGGATATGGATATGACGATCTTGGCCGTGATGTGTTAGAGAGGATCTACGCCGAAGTTTTCGGAACCGAATCTGCTTTGGTACGGATTGGTTTTGTAAACGGAACGCACGCCTTGTCTTCTGCCCTCTTTGCTCTGGCAAAACCAGGTCAGCATCTCCTTGCCGTTACAGGCTTGCCCTATGATACCTTGCAGGAGACAATAGGCATACGCAGTAATCAATTTGGTTCTTTGGCTTTTTACGGGATTGGCTATGATCAGATCAATCTCCACCCTGACGGTTCTCCTGACCTGGAAAAGATAGCCGAAAGAGTTAAAGCCCCCGGAACAGCTGCAGTACTTATTCAGCGCTCCAAAGGTTATTCCGAGAGAAGAGCAATTACTATATCAGAGATCAAAGATATTGTGGATGTTGCAAAAAGAAGCAATCCAAATGTCTATGTTATGGTAGATAATTGCTATGGTGAATTTACGGAGTATCTGGAGCCAGGTCATGTCGGCGTTGATTTGATGGCTGGTTCATTAATAAAGAACCCCGGCGGAGGTTTGGCCCCGTCGGGAGGATATATTGCCGGCAAATCTGAGCTCGTTCAGCGTGCTGCCGGCCGTATGACAACACCTGGCATTGGCGGTGAATGCGGAGCATCACTAGGCAACAACCGTCTGCTTTTCCAGGGCCTGTTTATGGCACCCCACATCGTTGTTCAGGCACTGAAAACAG
>JAEEGL013465808.1_pt1 | contig 31094 bp, 30 predicted proteins | sample 9134231 | NCBI WGS metagenome assembly JAEEGL01 (sample SAMN16246548, study PRJNA631951) | gut metagenome | biome: gut microbiome; feature: rumen; material: fiber-attached | host: Bos | place: Iran: Karaj | collected 2018-10
AGAGGATGTATAGGAAATTGTGTATGGTGCAGCGAGTAATATGTTACAAATAAAATAATGACGTGTAGAAGTTGTATTTCATACAGAAGTCCTGAGAATGTCGTTGTCAATATGAAACATAGACTTGAAAAATGTAATATAGAATTCTTTAATATGAGCTTTGATCCAAATCCTACAGACAGAAGCTATCATTTAAATTTATTTAATAAAATTGCAGATAAATTTCATGGCACTATCAATGTTATATATAACCTTGACGGTTTGCCTGATAAAGAATTTCTTGACGCATTTAAAAATGCATTTTCCGATAATTCAAAATTGATTATAAGTCCTATATTTCAAAATGAAGAACTTAGAAAGAAATATAAATCTTTCTTCTATACAAATAGTCAATTGGAAGAAATTCTTTCTTATATGGACAGGCTTTGTATTAATTCTGAAATATGTTTTTCTATAATGCCGGGAGTTAACCAATCTGAGAATAGAAACTCAGAAAAATACGGTAAGTATTTGCAGGAAAAATATAATTATGTAAAAAAATACAGTTTGTATGAAGTTGAAATAGAACCGGCATCGCCTTGGACATACAGTCCTGAAAAGTATAATTTAAAAAATCCGAGGAAAACATTTATGGAATACTATAATGATAATAAAGGTATAGAAAAATCTTTTGAAAGTGATTTTTTTAAAGAGGCGGTTTTAGTAAGGTAGAATATACGGCGAAGATTTTAATCTTCGCCGTTATAATTATAAAGTTTTACAATATATTTTTATGATTTTATGCTAAAATCAGGACAGAGAACCGATTAAATATGAAAAAAATATTATTAATTTTTTTATATATTGTATTTTTTCAAATTGGAGTTATTGCGGACCAGGCCGAAGAAGCTGCAAAGGATGCGCCTTCTGCTGATATTACAAATGCTCCGGCTTTTTATACTGCGGCTCAGCAATCGCGAGATGCAGTTGTTTTTGCGGAAAAAAATAAATTCGGTTTAAAGGATAATAACGGAAATATTATTGTTCCTGCTGAATACCAAAAAATTATTATGACAGGGCGTTCCGGCTGGATTGTTCAAATACATAACAAGTACGGTTTAATGGATTCAGAAGGAAACTATATAATAAAACCTAAATACAGATATGCCGACAGAATTCTCGGAAGATATATAAAACTAGGTAACGACCATGATTTTGGTATTTATAATGAATTCGGGGATATAATTATACCGCCCGAGTACTCTTCTGTTGATTTATTATACGGGAAGATGTTTTTAACATATAAAAATTACAGATACGGCGTCTCTGATTTTAAAGGAAAAGTTCTTATTCCTAATATTTGCGATGAAATATATATGCCGTCAAAAGATACTATGAGAATAAAATATTATGGTGAATGGTTTGAATTAACAAATATTGATGCGGAAAAACTCGCAATGCCTGAAACCGCTTTAAAATCAGCATCTTCGGAGGAATTTACAATTAAAGATTTTTTTGTTGAAACAGGTGCGATTTCCGGTTATTCCGTTTTAACATTTTCTGATTATTTAATAAAAATAATATCTTCAATATCGCCTGCTCATGAGGAAACAATAGATGAATTAATTCTTTCTCATGGTGTTGATACTGTCGGGATATTAAAAAAATTCAGTTGGATACCTAAATATCCCGTTACTTTTTCAAAAAACTATTATGAACATTTGGCTAATCCGTTTAACGGACCGTTGTCCGATACCAGAAATAAACTAAAAAATAAGGTGGGACAATGAGAAAATCAACAAAAATTATAGCAGCATCAATAATAAGTTTAGGTGTTATCACAGGCGGATTTTGTACATTATATCTTAAAGCCTTGCCAAAAGTTGTTTCAAGCCATAAATTTATTCAGTTTGTACAAAATAAGGTAAAAGATTATACAAATGCCGAATTAAAAATTGTTCAGCCTGTTTTGCATACGGAATTATCACCTGACATAAAGTTTAGTGTTCAACAGGTTAATTTAAAAAAAGATGAACAAATTCTTTTAGATGTACAAAATTTTAATTTTGGATTCTCTTTAAAAGAAATTTTTTCTAAAAAACTTATAATTAAAAGATTAACAGCTGAAAGTATTTTTGCTGACGTAAATCCGATTATGGAGTTATTTCCAAAACAAGAGGATGAAAAAGAACAAAAAAATGAGTGGAATATAGATGTATTTGATGCATTATTAGGGGTTCGTGATTGCGAAATTATATATTGGTATAACCCTGATATAAAAATACATTTAAAAGGACATCATATTGGAGTGAATAATGCCAGAAAGATAAAAAAAGATGTTCGTTTTCAATTAATAGCTGATATTATAAGAAAAGATAAGCACGCTGAATTAAAGCTGAATGATAATAAAAGAGTATTTTTTGCGGAAAAACATTTATATGTACAAGATTGTCCTTTAAGTATTAATAATTCTAATATTTTTATAAATTTAACAGCAGATAAGAAACAGAATTATGATATAGATTTATACTCTAAAAATTTCAATATAAATGATATTTTAGATTTTTTGAATACACAAATAATAGAAAATAATGTGCAGGATTCACTTGTGTATTTTTCGGATATTAAAGGAAATATTGATTTTAAATTAAATATAAAAAATGACAGTTTAAACGGTACTTTTAAAGTAAATAATGGAAGCTTTAAAGTCAAAGATGTCGATAACATTCCTATAACAATAACAAAAGGTAATGTTTATTTAACATCAAACGAAGTTAAATTAAGTGATTTTGAAGGATATTATGACGGAAATCAAAAAAATAAAATAGATTTTGCCGGAACAGTCAAAGATTATCTTAATTCAATAGATACGGATATTGTAGGAAATGCAATAGTCAGAAATGATTTCTTTAAAACACATTTATCAAGAATGACAGGTACACCGCTGGAAATAAAAGGAGAAGCTCCTACCAGAATAATGTTTAAATCAAAGAATAACATTATGGATTTTATATGGTTGTTTATGCTTAAACCCGGAGAAAATATAAAAGTTGCAAATGATTATCTTCCGTTCGAAGATACTTTAAGACTTATGAAAGCGGATATGCATATGGAAAATATGATATTGGATATAAAATCCATAGATTACCATATGATTTCGAAAGATAAATTACCTTCTCCTGATGCACCGAGAGAAAAGCGACCGGCAGGACAAAGACCGAAACCTATTTTTACATTAAACGGCAGTCTTGATATAGCAAATAATAATTATATTAAATATGCAGGATTTGAATTTCCTCAGCCGCTTCCCAGTGAACTTTTAAATGCTGTTTTAAAACAAAATTTATTTAGAAAAGGAAAAATTGCAGGTAAAATTTTTATTGATAACAGAGGCAAATATCCTGTTCTAAATGGTTCAATGAGTATGGATAAAGTCTTAATTCCGTCTCAAATGGCATTTGTTAGAGATGCTGTTTTAGAAGCTAAACAAAACTTAATTCATATTAATGCAAACGGCGGGTACAGAAGAGCGAAATTTAATTTTGACGGGGATATTTTAAATGAATTAAGATTTCCTATAATAGTAAAAAATGTAAATATGTCACTTGAAAGCTTGGATTTACTTAAAGTACTGGAATTGTTTAATGACCAAAGCAGTGCTGAAAATGTTATTAATACGGGTGAAGAAATAGTTAAAGTTGAAAATTCGGCAAATGAATTTGATATTCGTAATTTAATTATTGAAAAAGCACGTTTTCATTTGGATAAAGGAACATATAAACAAATAGAATTCGGTAATTTAGATGCGGATTTAACCTTAAACAAAGACGGTGTTATTGATGTTAAATCAAACAGGTTTGATTTTGCGGAAGGTATTTCTTCGCTTCGGGCAAATTTTGATTTGATTAACAAAAAATACAACATAAAATTAGGTGTAAGAGAAGTAAATTCCGATTTGATTGCACAGGCATTATTGGATTTGAAACGTGAAATAACAGGTAAAGGTTCGGGATTTTTGGATTTAACAACAGATGATTCTATGAAACTGTCAGGTTCTATTCGTTTTAGAGTATTTGACGGCGCTATTGAGAAAATAGGTTTGGTTGAATATGTTTTAAAATGTGCATCTTTATTAAGAAATACTCTTTCTATGATAAGTCCTGCGTTTTTTGCCGATATTGTAAATGTTCCTGACGGACATTTTGATAAAATTACCGGTACTATTTTGTTAAAAAATAATATTGCAACAGGTATAAAAATTAAGACATTTTCTCCTCAATTGAGTACATATATAACAGGCAGATATAATATAGATAACGGTGATACCTCGCTTAGAATATATGCAAAATTTTCAAATGCAAAAAAGGGATTCTCAGGATTTTTAAGAAAAATTTCATTAAATTCTCTTGCAAACAGAATACCGCTTTCTTCTAAAAATGACGAACATTATTATGCAGTTGAATTATCAGAACTTCCTGATATAGATGCAAACGAAAAAGATTGTCAAATCTATCTTACAAAAGTTGAAGGTGATGTCGCAAATAATAATTATATATCTTCTTTAAAAAAAATTAAGTGATATAATATATAAACAATCGGATTAAAATAATAAAAGTTGTGTTTATTTATGAATAAAGAAATAGGAGTTTAATTTATGACTAAAAAACTAATTGCATATTTCTCCGCAAGCGGGATTACAGAAAAAATTGCAAAGAAAATAGCCGAATTAACTGATTCCGATATATATGAAATAAAACCGAAGGTTAAATATACCGCTGCCGATTTAAATTGGATGGATAAAAATTCAAGAAGTTCAATAGAAATGAGTGAGTATACTTCTCGTCCTGAAATAGTTGACGATAATTTTTCAACAGATGAATACGATACAATATTTCTTGGCTTCCCCATATGGTGGTATATGGCACCAACTATAGTTAATACATTTCTTGAAAAACACGATTTTTCAAATAAAAAAATTGTAGTATTTGCTACATCGGGAGGAAGCAGATTAGGCAATACTATAGAAAAACTTAGACTATGTGTTTCTGAAACTGCTAAATTCATTGATGGCGGGGTTTTAAACGGTAGTCCGTCTCAAGATGCCTTAAAAGAGTGGTATCAAAATTTAAAAATTTCCTAAAAAGATGAATTCAAAAAGAATATATTACATAACAATTGCAATCATAATTTTGCTGGGAATCGTTTTAAGAACGTTATTTTTGCTTGAAAATAAACCGTTTTGGTATGATGAATGTATGCTTGCGTTAAATATAATATACAATAATGATTATTTTCATTCTTTATATTGTAACCAAGCAGCACCTGCTTTTTTTTTATATATTTCTAAAATTATAGGCAATATTCTGCCTGATACGGCATTAGAAGTGAAACTTAGAATATTCCCGTTTCTGTGTTCCGTTTTTTCTGTTTTTGTATTTTATAAATTTTCAAAATTATTTTTAAATAAAAAGTGTACAATAATTTTAGCTACGGCATTATCAGGATTTATTTATCCTCTTATTTATTATGCACAAGATTTTAAACAGTATAGCTGTGATGTTTTATTATATATTGTTATATTATACAGTTATTATACTCTCGAAAAGACTCAAAATAAAAGAATTATATTCCTATTAACCGTATTATATTCTCTTTCGATATATTTTTCTTTTCCTTCTGTATTCGCAGTATCAGCTGTTTTTATAACATTATTAATATTTAATCGTCAGCAATTTAAAAAAATGGTATATATATTAATCCCTGTTTTTATAAGTATTATTATATTTTATGTTAATTACATGGCATCAGTACATAGTCCGTTTTTGCATTACTATTGGCAAGATGGTTTTATATCGTTGGATTGGAATAAAAATAAGGCTATTATAGAAAATTTATTTAAATACATATATAACGGAAATGTCCCGATTTTATTTTTTATTATTAGTATATTTTTTGCGATAAAAAAAGATATTAAGAATAAATATATAGCTTTATTATTTATTGCTTTAGGTATTTCTATTGCGGTATCCATTCTTCATCTTTATCCGATAGCGGAAAGGATTAGTTTGTATATAATACCTATTATTATTCTTCTGACTGTTAAGTTTTTAGATTATGTTAATTTAAATAATAAATATTTGAGTGCTTTATTATGTTTAGCTGCCACATTTTTTATATTGTACCCTTCTTTAGAAAAAGATTATAAAAATGTTATACAAAAGAAATATTATAGTGAAGATTTTTTGACACCGTTATTGCTTGCGAAGAAAATGTCAAAACCCGAGGATATATTTATTATTTCTGAAGGTAATAAATGGTTTTATATATACACTAAAAAGTATATAAATATTGAAAATACAGTAATTATTGAACCTTCTTTTGATGATGAAGAAACACGATTGAAATACTTACAATCATATCCGAAAGGTCATGTATACTATTTAATAATTGCTCATCGTAAAGGGAAGTATAAAACAATATATAACTGGGCAAAGGAACAAGAAGAGTTCTATTGTAACAGAGATGAAAAAGGTAATACATTAATAAGATTTAAATTATAAAAAACAGGATAATTAATTTAATTATCCTGTTTTTCTTTTATATTAAAGATTTTATACGTACATCGTAATTACTTGTCCATCAGCTTTTGTAAATTTACCGCAGATTATCATGATTAAATCATAAATTGCCCAAATTGCAGTTATAAGAACTCCAAGTCCGAATATCCAACCTGCCAAAATCGTTATCAAAAGCATTGTAACACCTTTTTGTATGTTTCCGGCAAAGAAATGGTGAGCGCCAAAAACACCTATCAAAAAGCATAATAATAATGCCGCAATCCAATCCATGTTTAATTTCTGTTCCATATAATTTACTCCTTTTTTATAAATTAATTATATAAATTCTGTTGATTTTAGTCAATTAAGAAGCATTAAAACAAATAAATAACAAAATTTTTTATTAGATGTTTTAAAAAAGTGTAAATAATAAAGAATAAAAAATGTGTATAAATTTTCCTAATATCAGTTTTAAAGGCTATGATGCAGCTCCTATTAAAAATATATATCTTGATGAATCATACTGCAGTAATATTGAGCAAGAAATGAGAAATATTTGCCGTCAGGAGGATATAAACATAAGAAAAATACATGACGGTAAAAAATGGACACAGGATGATAAAAGCATAATTGAAATAAACAGGAAACCATATTTAATAGGGAACAATGATATTTTAAGCTGCCTTATATATGAAATGAAAAATAAATATAATATATTTGGCGGTAAAACTTCAGTTTTTTTGACCGGTGGAAATACTTTTATCGGTAAATATCCAAACGGTGAGAAATGGCTTATAACCGGAGAAAAGCTTAATGATGAAAAAAAACAGGATATAGCTTCTTTATATAAAATAAAAGCAGAAAATATTCATCAAATCCCCAAACCTGATTTTCATATAGACTTAGGAATCAGACCAATAGGCTATCCTGATATACTTGTTAACGACCCTGAGCTTGCTCTTAAAAAGCTGGATGAAATTGATGACGGATCAAAAGAATTCAAAGAAGTACGTCAAACATTTCTTGCATATAAGCATGGTGCATCTTTTACATATGCTTCCGCTGATGAAATATGTAATGCTTTAAAGAATTTAGGCTTCAATCCTATAAGGATTGCCGGTGTATTCTATAACGGAATAAATTTTATGAACGGAATAGTAAATAAACACCCTGACGGAAGTATTTCATATATAACCAATTCAAGTGAATGCTGTAATAATACTTATAATAAACTTGAACAAGTTTTTGAAGATGAATTAAGAAAAAAAGTCCCTAATCTTGAAAACGTATATTTTGTCCGCGGGGAAAAGACTTTAAACTATGATTATAAGACAAATTATATGATGGATTCTCTAAAATATGATCACGGGGGTATTCATTGTATGACAATGGAAGAACCGGATTTTAGTATTTGGGCATAGTAATTAATTTATAAATGTTATAAAAAATGCTAAAATAGTATTCGTAGTTTTGGCGGATTTTTTATGAAAAAAATATTCAATATTGTAATAATACTGATTTTACTTATATTTTCGATAAATAAGCTGTATGCACAGCAGACTCAGGACTGTATTAAGTATAATCACGTATGGAAAGCAGCATTTCAAAAGTATTTTAATTCAAATGATATGGAGAAAAAAGTCAAAAACCTAAAACAAGGTCTTGATGATATTTCTGTAGAATACATAGATAAATATATGGAAAATTCAAAATATTGGGATAAATGTTTAAATCAATGCAAGGGGTATGATGAAACAAATTTGTGGACAGAATACGACAAAAAATTATTTGAAAAGTATGCAAAAATGCAGCCGCCTAAAATATATAAATTTAAACCATATATTTATAATAGTATTTATGGTCTAAGAGATTTGCCTCTTGATGTATTTCAACAAATAGACGGTAAAGACATAATTGATATTGGTGCTTGGCCGGGAGATACAACATATATGTTTCACAGATATTTCCCCACTTCTAATATTTATGCATATGAACCGGTGTATAAGAACTATAAAGAAGTTGTAAGCTTTATAAATGAAGTAGAAAAAAGCGAACTTCACTTAATTCATCCTATTCAAAAGGGATTGGGCGATCATAAATACGTAACAACTATCGAATTTTTGCACAGAGATGATTATGCACAAATAGAAAAACTTGATGACGAATATCCTTTAATAGGTAATGATAATCTGGGACTCATAAAAATGGATACTGAGGGCTATGAAAGTGCTATAATAAAAGGTGCTAAAAATGTTATAAAAAAATACAAACCGATTCTTGTTATAGCGATTTATCATACACCTGAGGATTTTTTCGAGATGAAGGACAAATTGAAAAAGTTGAATCCTCAATACAGATTTATGATAAGACGAAGTGAAGACGCACTGCCCGATTCTGATTTGGTTTTGATTGCGTATTAGCAAATATATAAAAGGAAGAAGATATTATGTTAAAAAAAATTATGGGAATATTATGTTTGGTTATATTGTTAGCCTGTGTTGGCGTGGGTTTATATATATTTCATAAACCGCATACAATTGCTTTTATTGGCGATTCTATTACTTTTTTAGGTGACTATAATGAATTCGGATTTGTAAAACAAATTAGAAAAAAATTACCTAAAAATATAAGAATATATAATGAGGGAATATGCGGAGAACAAATTGAAGCTATTGAAGGAAGAATGACGTCTGATGTTATAGAATATAAACCTGATGTTGTATTTATTATGGCAGGAATAAACAATATTAATAACGGAAATCTTACCCTTGAAGAAATGACTCAAGAAATGGAAAAAATGATAGATGCTTCTAAAGAAAATAATATAAATCCTATAATTTTAAATGTAACATTAATTACGGAAGATTTTAATAATCCTAAAAATAAAACAGTTGATGAATTTAATAAAAATCTTGATAATTTATCTAAAGAAAAACAAGTTCAACTAATAGATGTTAATTCATTATTAAAGGAAGAGGTAAAAAAACAAAATAAGCCGGATGAACTTATAGTAATGACAGATGATTTGCATTTAAATGATAAAGGTAATTCTATTCTTGCTAATGCAATATTAAAAGAATTGAAAAGGCAATATGCTTTTAAATGGCTTCTTCTATTTTAGAAGCCGTATGAATAACTATAAATATGATAATTTTTCAAATATTTGGGCATTATTTATATTAATTTATTAAGGAATTAATTTTATGAAGAAACAATATATTGCTTATGGAGTTTTAATTTGTTTGTTGGTAACAAGTATATCAACAGTCTCTGCTGAAATGATATATAAAGGGTTAACAATGGGTAATATTCCGAATTCTTCACCGAATAATATACAAAATTCCAATAATTTAAATCCTCCTCCGCCTCAGAGTTATAATAACAATGGCAATATAAAACAGCTGCCGCCACCACCGAAAGATAATCATAATAATAATGATAATATGCAACCGCCGCCGCCTCCGTCTTCGAACGGAAATAATCAAAATAACATGATGCCGCCTAACGGGACACCTGCGCAAAATGGTTATAATAACCAGAAGCCGTTTCCTCCGAATGGCAATCCTAATAAGCTTCCGCTTATATAATATTTAGTTTATCTTAAACCTAATATAAGAACCAGTAACAAGATTACGGGAAGGATGTATTTCAGTAGAAATCCTAATATTTTTGCATAAAAGTTTATTCCGAATGCTTCTTGTTTTATATGCGGAATAATCCAGCCTGCAACTATGCATATTGCAGTTGTACATAAAGGCATAAGAATATTCGATGTTGAAAAATCAAGAAAATCAAAAAAGGTTTTTCCTAAAATCTTAAAATCAGAAAGCATTCCAAAAGAAAGCGAAGCAGGAATTGCAATAGCTGAAGTCAGGATAAATACTAAAACAGCAGCCTTTTTTCTGGTCATTTTAAAATATTCACTATAGCAAGATAAAGATGCTTCTAATAAGCTTATACCGGATGTTACTGCTGCAAAAAACAGTAATGTAAAGAATACAAATGCAAGAATTCTTGTAAAGGGCAAGGTTAAAAATATCTGCGGCAGAGAAATAAATACTAATGTAGCTCCTGCTGTAGGTTCAATTCCGTTAGTAAATACAATCGGAAATATCATTATACCGGCTAATACAGCAACCAGAGTATCAAAAAATATTAAAGTATAAGAAGACTTTAATATATTTACATCTTTTTTTAAGTAACTTCCGTATGTCATCATAATGCCAATGCCGATACTGAGTGTAAACAATGCTTGTCCGAGTGCCAATAATATCATCTCCGAATTGAATTTTGAAAAATCAGGTTTAAACATAAATTCCAAACCTTCTTTTGCGCCCGGTAAAGTTAATGCATATCCTGCCAAAATTATAAGCATAACAACAAAAATAGGCATCATTATATTATTTGCTTTTTCAATTCCTTTGTTTAACCCTATAAACGGGAAAACAAGAGAAATTAATAAGAAAATCAGAGTTAAGGCAACAGGAATGATAGGATTTGAATTTAAAGTTCCAAAATATTGAGCAAAATCAGCCGGAATACTGTTTACAAGAAAAATCCACATATAATTCAGTATCCATCCGCCGACTACAAAATAAAAACAAGGAATTAAAATAGATGTAATAAGGCATAAATACCCGAATATTTTTAATTTAGGATTAATTTTATCATAAATAGTAATCGGATCACCTTTATAGGACTTGCCTACAGCCAGTTCAACACTTAACGGGATTACACATATAAATGCTATAAGCAGTAAATAAACCAATAAAAAAATTGCACCGCCGCATTTTCCCATAATATACGGGAAACGCCAAATATTACCAAGTCCTACGGCGCTTCCGACTGCCGCAATAATAAAACTTATATAAGAACTCCACTCCGGCCGTTTATTTTCCATATTTTTAAAATATCATATTGCGTACTTTAGGGCAATATTTTGTTAAAATATTATAGATTAAGCTCTCTAATTAAAGCAGGAACAACAACTTCCCATGCTTCTTTTGACGGATGATTATCTTCCTCCGATTGAACGTATTTTAAGTCTAATAAATTGACATCTACTATATCTTTAATTTCTATAACTTTAAATTTATTATCTTCAAGTTTATTAAATAATATATTAATCGTTATGATTTTAAATATTTTCATACAGCATTTGTTTCCCGATAAAATATAATAAATGGCAGTATGGATAATGGTGTAGTGCTGCTATATTTAAATAAATTAAAGCAGTTAAAACTTTTACTTTTTTTACATCATAATTATTTTTTTCAAGCCACTTATAATAGAAATTTTCGCATTCAACTAAAATGTTTTTTCTCTCAAATTCGTATTCGGCAACAGTATCTTTTACAGAAATATTATATTTATTTTGTGATATTAATTCGTGACATATAATTAATCCGTGCAAAAGTTTTGCTAAATCATAATATATATCACCATATTCCAGAATTCCTCCAAAATTCTGTCTCCAATCTAAAAAGATAAACTTATCGGATTTCTCATTATATAAAATATTCTCAAAATGAAAATCGCCATGGAAACGTCCGGGAAGTCCGTTAAAAATATTTTGCCAGTCAACTTCTTGTAATATTTCAGATAATGTCGGAATAATATTATTATTAATCTTATACTCTTTATCCTGCATATCAAAGGTTTTATAATATAATTCAATTCTGTCTAAAGTCTTTTTATAATAAAATTTTTCACAAATATCTTTAAAATTTTTCTTTTCAATATTTGATAAATTTTTAATTTGCCAAAAATCCTTTGAAAAATTTAATAACTTTTCAAAAATATTAATATTTTGTATTTTTGAAAGGACTTTCCCTTCAACAAGGTCATAACTATACATATTTAGAGTTGATTGAGTTATTTCCGGAACAAAACCTTTTAAAAATTGGACTCTGGTAACTCTATCTTTTATAAAATCCGTATTATCGGAATATTTAATGACTTTGTTGTTTACAAACCAAATTGCTTCATCAGGTTTTGGAAGAATATTAGGCGAATCCTTTTCTTTAAAAAATAATCTGGTTTTTTCAAGTTCTTCTTCGTTTCCGGTATCAAACCAAGTATATTTTTTTGAATATAAAATTCCTTCTTCGGCAAATTTATTTAAAGCAAAGGACTCTCCGATTTTAATTGCTTGTTCTCCGCCTTGTTCCATATATTGCCAAAATTTTTCCCAATCTTTTATACAAGCTAATCCTATATATGGTTCAGACAAATTGTCAGACTTATTTTTTTCCAAAATTGCTGTTACTTTATTATCATCTATTTTTAATGTTCTATATTGATTTTTATCAGCTCTATGCGAATATCCGGCAATATTTTTTTCGGGATATGGTATTTTTTCCGTTACAATTGTGTCGCAAGAACAAAAAATAAAAGGCTCTTGTAAATGTTCTTTGCAAGATAATATACTCAACCCTAAACCGGAATTTTCTCCTTCGTATGGATTTACCGTACAAAAATGAAATTTACGTTTAGGATATGCAATAGAAAGAAATTGTTTGACAAGCTCCCCTTTATATCCAAGTGCTATAACGAATTCTGTATTATCAGGAAACATTTCTATTATTTTAGAAAGGACAGGTTTATTTCCTATATTAACTAATGATTTGTTTATATATTTTGTTAATTGATTTAATCTTGAACCAATTCCCGCAGTTGGAATAAGAACTTTATATTTTGGTTTATCTGTTATAGTCATCTTCAATTCGTACCGTATCGTCTGTATTTGGAGTACTTGCTTCTAAGTATAAACTTTCTGTTACTGCTTCCATTCTATGTACTGTTAAAGGTGAAATAGTAATAACATCGCCGGATTTGTATATTTTACTTGTTAAGTTGTTTTTGTTTTCTCCTGTATATATCTTTAAATCACCTGATAAAACATATATAGTTTCACATTTGTTATTGTGATATTGCAAAGAACATCTGCAACCCTTAAACATTGTTAAACGTTTAAGCATATATTTATCATTTAATTCCAGTATTTCTTCTTTACCCCACGGCTTTTGTATAATCTGTATCATAAACATTCCGATTCTGTTTTGTATTAATATTAAAACTATTTATATATTTCATTATATTTTTCTTTAATTCATTTTTTATGTATTCATTAATATCTATATTTTTAATTTGTTTTTGTGCATTTTCCAAAAGTTTTACTATGTATTCTTCCGATAACACATAGTGCCCTGATAATATAGCTTTGTCTCTATCAGATATTTTACTGTTTGGTATTATCCATTTACCCCATTTTTTAGAATTGTATGAATAATTCAGAAAATCATTTGCTAATGAGTTAAGATTATTTCTTTCTAAAATATCTATGAGAGTTTTTGTTTCCGTAATGCCAAATTCCGGTGCAACATTTGCCGCACTGATATTTAAAGAAGGGAATTTTTGTAATACATCTGTATTAAGGTAATCAGTATTATGAACTTTTACAAATATTCCATTTTCTATTGCAAGATTGCACAATTGCTTAATTTGATTGAATAATTCATCTTTATTTCCGGCTCTATTTAATATACCGATATTTTGCATTTCCATTACTTTTGTCCCGATTTGCAATACCGTAAACATTGGTTTTTGAAGTTGTTTGGCATGTAAATAGGCTTTTATATCATCTAAAATATTGCTAAATTCAGAAATAGAGACAGGATGGATTATTTGTTCTTCTGTTCCTATTTCATATTCAATGACTTTGTTGTTTTTTGCTGCATATGAACTGCAAAATTCATATAAAATAATCAGTCTTTCCATTATTTCTTTATAAGAAATTTGCCCTTCAATATCAATGCTCGGGTCAATATGCAAAATATCAAAACCTGCATCTATATCTCTGGCATAGGATTCTTCGGCAGATTTCATAGCATCTTTTAGATTCATTTTTTTATCTATTTCATAATTATTTTGCCAAGGTCCGCCATGGTCTCTTACCAGAACAATATTGTCAAATAATTGGTTATTTCTGATATATTTAGTAAATTCTTCAGTAGACCAATTATTTACATATCCTTTTCTTATGCTTGTATCATCTATTTGGCGTCTGCTTGGAATAATCATTATAGGAATAAACGGATTTTCATTAGCAAATTCTAATGCCGCATTTATTACATTCATACTAACAGGACCTATTCCGAGAATAGTATTACCGTTATTAATATATTCATATATCTTAGTTGAGCTCATTATTTGTTATCCTTCAACGGATTGTACGGAACAAAAAATTTTTCCATTATATGTAAACAAGCTTCGGCTACAGCTCTGTGTCCGCCAATTCTTTTTGTAATATAATTTGCAAAATGTTTTGCATTTTCATCAGAATCAGATGTTGCAATAGAATATCCTACTTCTTTCATAACCGTACAATCAAAAATTCCATCTCCCATATATATAACCTCTTGGGGGTTATAATATTGCTTTATCCAATCAATTCTTTCTGTCGTACTGACTAAATGAATCGGGTAATGCATATCTTCTACTCTTTTTTTAGATATATTAAATCCTCTTTTATCACCTGAAACAAAGACTATATTAATATATGGTTCCAACAATTTTAAAGCATCATTATCATCAGGACCAAATCTTTTTAGAAATTTTCCATCTTCATTATAATAAAATCCGCCATCGGTTAAAACACCGTCAACATCTAAAATAAAAGTTTTTGGAACCATTACTCCCTCATGCGAATAATCTGTACATTAAAAATAATAGCAAAATGTACTTACAGAGTAAATAATGTAAACAAAAATCAATGAAGACAGTAAATATAAAAACATGTAAAATTTTTTATAAATATTTAATTTTATACCCGTTTGTGACATACAAATAGTATAAAATAGAATTAATAAGAGGATAAAACATGACAAATTCTATTAAATGCCCGAGATGCGGTGAAGAAATTAATATAGAAAACTTAATTCAAGCAGGAGCAAAAGAAACCGTAGATAAAGAAGTTAGTGCTATAAAAGAACAATATGAACAAGTTTTAGCACAAGCCAAACACGATACCGAACTTTTAAAAGTAAAATCAGCGCAAGAAAAAGAAAAAGCGATAGAAGAGGCTCTTAATCTCCAAAAACAGGAATTTAAAGCAAAAGAAGAAAAAATTAAAAATGCTGCTCTTGAAGAACAAAAAGAAGCTTATGAAGAATTAGAAAAGGAACTTCAGGAAAAATCCAATCAATTAAAAGAAATGAATAAGCTCAAAGCTGAAAAGTCAAGATTGGAACGTGAAAAAGAAGAAATGAGGGAATTAATAGAAGCTGAAAAAGAAAAAGAATACGGATTAAGATTGGTTGAAGAAAGACAAAAACTCCAAAGAAATGCCGAAGAAAAATATGAACTACAAATAAAAGAACTTCAAAAACAACTTGAAGACCAAAAAAATCTTACTGAAGAAATGAAAAAACGACAAGAACAAGGTTCAATGCAGCTTCAAGGCGAAATTCAAGAGCTTGCAATAGAAGAATATCTGAAAGAAAACTTTAGATATGATGAAATTCAGGAAGTTGGGAAAGGTGATATGGGAGCTGATTCTCTTCAAATAATAAATACCATGCACCGGCAGAATTGCGGTACTATTTATTATGAAAGTAAGCGAACAAAAACTTTTAAAGAAGAATGGATTGATAAATTTAAAAATGATATTCAAGCTAAAAGTGCGGATATAGGGGTTCTTGTTACTGCTGTTTATCCGAAAGATATGAATCGTATGGGGTTACGTGACGGAGTATATATTTGTACATATGAAGAATTTAAGGCACTTTCATATATCTTACGCGAAAATATTATTAAAATAAGTGAAACAAAAGACCAACAAGAAAATCGTCACGAAAAAAGTGCTCTTTTATATAATTATTTGACAAGTACCGAATTCAGATTTCAATTTGAAACTATTGTAAAATCGTTTGTTGAAATGCAAAAAGATTTGGAATCCGAAAAACGTGCAATGAATAAAATATGGAAAAAAAGAGAAAAAGAAATTCAAAATGTCCTTTCTGCAACTACGGATATGTACGGTTCAATACAAGGTATTGCCGGTAATGCCATACAGACGATTGAACAATTAGAAATGCCGTTATTGGAAACAACATCGGAAGAAATCAATGCTTAAGAGTTTTGAACCAATAGTAAACAATGAATCAGAAATTCTTATACTGGGTAGTATGCCCGGAATAAAATCACTTGAGGCTCAAGAATACTATGCACATCCTCAAAATCGTTTTTGGAAGATAATGGCTATACTATGTAATTATTCCGATTTAGAGAAAAAAGATTATAAAGTTAAAACAAAAACAATATTGGGAAATAAATTTGCACTATGGGACACAATAAGAAGCTGTTCAAGAAAAGGTAGTCTGGATTCCAATATTCAAAATATTAAGCCTACAGATATCAAATCTCTTTTAAAGAAATATCCTAATATAAAGAAAATATGTTGTAACGGTGCAAAGTCATATTCTTTGTTCTTAAAATATTCAAAAGATATTCCGTCCTATGTTAAAGTAATACAGCTTCCTTCTACAAGTCCGGCTAATGCAAAATATTCATTAACAAAACTTCTAAAGGAATGGGAAGCTGTTTTAGTTCAAGAATAAGCCAATTTGACAAGCATTTAACATTAAACTAAAATTCAATTATGTACAAGAGTTGCAATATTATATTACACGGTTTATGTTTTTTTGCGGGAGAACTTGTTTCTTGCTGTTATGCTCCAAATGACCAAATAAACGGTGGTAAACCTCCTATTTTATTTGATAATTATAATGGGGAAATAATTCCAAAAGATAAACTCTTTGCGAGAATGCATGAATTTTCTTCTCAATTTAAAAACGGAAGTTGTCCGAAAGAATGTGAAAACTGTTTCAAAATTGAAGAAAAAGATTGGGATGAAAGTGAATACATAGATTATATAACAATAACTCACTTTAGTCCCTGTAATGCTGATTGTATATATTGTTCCAATAATCTTGAATTGGATGAAAGAAAAACAAATACTTATGAAATAATGCCGTTTTTACGTTATTTGAAAAATGAAGGAATTATAAAACAAGGCTGCGAATTACATATAGGCGGCGGAGAATTTTCTATTTATAAAGAGTGTGATGATATTTTATCGGAATTCGGTATAAATAAATTTGCCAATATATATATTCCGACTAATGCAATTAAATATTCTGCAATTATGCATAAGGCATTGAGTCAGGGAAGTGCATATATTGTTGTATCTTTAGATTCGGGGACCAGAAAAACATTTAAAAAAATAAAAAGAGTAGATGCCTTTGATAAAGTTGTTGAAAATATATGCAAATATGCAACAGAAGGAACAAATGAACATAAAATAACACTGAAATATGTTATTATTCCCGGAGTAAATGATAATATTCAAGAATTTCAAAAGTTTCTTGATGTCGGTAAAAAAGCAAAGGTTGTTCAATATATAAGAATCGATATAGAAGCACGCTATCTGCGCAGTGTAAACAATATAATAAATCCATATTATTTGAAATTAGCTAAAAAAATGAAAGAAATTGCAATATCACAAGGATTTAAGCCTGAATTTCATTCGTTTATACAGCAGTCAATGGCTCAGAATATAAATTACAAAGACAAAATTAGAAATTTAATAAATTTTATCGAGCTAAAATATTTGAAAAAAGCGGAAAAAGAGTTTTATACAAACCATAAATACTAGTTTCTAACCCATTTAAAACTTTGTACATAATTCGAAGAGTTAATATCACCGTCTATTATAGCCTGAAATACCCTTGCGTCATAGTCACCGTTTGTAAATGACGGTATTTTTTCAACATCTTCAATAAAATCTTTTCTTCCGAAATCAAATAGTGATATTCCCGGAATTAGTTTAAAAAATGTGTTTAATGAGGTATTACCCAGTGTTCCGAAGATAGTAGAAATTCGATTTGAAAGTTTTCCTAAAATTTCCATATGTGCTTCAGTATCGGCAATATCATAATCTCCGTGTATATATAAGCTTAGGTTTTCTCCTGTTGAGAATATTTCAATATTTTCTGCAACGCCGTCTTCTATTATGCAGCTTCCGTTAATATTGGAGAAGTAACCTGTTTTTACTAGGTTTAAGAGTCCTAATATACTGTTAATAGTTAAACCTGTAATACCGCTTTTTATGATATTACTTGCTCTTAAAAGATATTCCAAAGAACCCAGTTTAGGCATTCTTCCGTCTGTTATTTCAAAAAGAATAAATCCTGATAAGTTCTTAATTATTTCTTCATCTGTATAGCCTTGAGAATTTATAACTATTTTACCGTTTGCATTTCCGTATATTTGGTTTTTCCCGTCAAATAAAGTTTCTGCGATATAGCTTGAATCAACATTAGTAAGTTCAAAATCACCTTTAAAAGCACTGGATGTTAAATCATATCTTAAAGTTCCTTCAATATTTCCTTGTCCTACATCTACTGTTATATTATCCGCATTAAAAATGCCATTTGCATCTATTGAAAATGAGCTTTTAAGGTTTTCTGCAACAAGAGATTTTATTATTAATTTTTTTATGTTTATTTTTGCATTTTCAATATTTATACCGTTAAAATCAACATTTTTGATTTCATTATTAGATGTCATTGCTTTTCTCACTTGAGATAGACTTCTGAACAATTTATCATTGTTTATCTCGTCAGCTGATAATATAAGCGATTTTACTTTGGGAGTATAATATAAATTGTTTTTTAATAATGAAGATAATTTTATTCTGGAGTCATTCATAAATCCGAATAAATCAATGTTTATGTCGTCATTTTTCGCTTCAATTTTTATATTTTTAACGACTGTATCAAAAAGAGGAATATCAAGGTTTCTTGAATCCATTTCGCCAAAAACTTTAGCTGTTTTGTTCGCTTCATCAAATATGTATTTCATATCACAGCTTAGAGAACCTTGTTTAAATATTGGTTTTTTCAAGAATACATTTAATAATTTAGCAGGAAGGTTCTTTTCTGTTTTTATTTTTAGTTCTTTCGGGATATAAGTATTTTTAGCTTTATTAAAAGTTAATATGCCGTTTCCTGTCGCAAATACTACCGGATATTCCGTATTATTTTGTGATGCAATATATTTTATATAGTCTAATTTATGAACATTAATTTCGTTCGGGGTAAGATTTATACTTCCGGAAAATTCTCTGGTATCAGCGGTTTCGCCTAAACTTATATTATCTACTATTACATCCGAATCAGGATAAAAGGTTAGCTTGGGAAGGATATTTAAGTTTTTCTGTGTTCCTTTTATATCCGACGACAGATTAATATCGCCAACCAGTTTGATTATACTGGAAATTTCTTTAGGCAGATATTTTTGAACAAAATCATTAGTTAATTTTGTAGTAAAGTAGCCGTCTAATGCAGGTTCACGATATATATTAGAAAGATTTAATTTCGTAAATAAAGGCATAGAGCCAATATTCCCCGAAATGTTGTCTGAAGAGACTTTATCATTGTTTATATTAACGGTAAAATCATCAAAATTAAACGGAATACCTGTTTGAGTGTGAATAAATTTAGGATTATATACATTTAAATTACCGGATATAATACTTCTGTTTAGAGTAATATCCATATCTGCATATCCCGAAAAGTCTTTAAATGCAGAAATTACTGATTTTGCTTCATTAGGAACTATAGAATAATTATCAATATTATTCAGGTTTTCCAGATTAAATTTATCTGCTTTTATATCTAAATTGTATAATGGTTTTAGAGTATCAACTCTTTTAACATCGCCGTTAATCTTTAAATTTGCACCTAGTAAATCCGCATCAACATCCTCTACAAAAACATTTGCATTTTTCATTATTATTCTGCCGTCTTTAGCTTTTAAGGGACTGTCTGATGTATCTTTTATAAAGTTCATAACGGCATATGCTTTACTCGTAAGAAAATCTTTTGATTTAGCTTTATATTTAAAATATAAGTCGTGCTGTGAATTCAAATTGTATAAAGATGATAAATCCGGATAAAAGTCAGGATACATATAAGAACGGGTTAAAAACTGTACTGTATCGCCATAGTATATTTTATCTCCGGTAATTATGATATCAACATCAGGTGTTTTTGTTTTTATATCATTTATTATCTTACCTTTAATATTTATTGGTGATTTTAAACATACCGCATCTATATTATTAATGTCAGTTATGGTTTCAGAAAAATCAACATCCCCTTTAATGTCGTGAAGAGGCGTATCGAAACCGATTATAGTTGCATTATTATTAAGTAAATCTGCTTTGCCTTTAACCTTCATATCTACAAATGCTTCTTCAGGCGGCAGCGGTGGTTGACCAAACGGAACGGGAACAATTTTGGAATTTATATTCAGTTTTAAATTCATAGGGCCCGATGCACTTGTAATAACAGCCAATCCTGCTTTTACATCTTTTAGCAACGGACTTTTGTTAACTAATTCCAATACGTCTTTGGCTTCAGCTTTATTACTTGATATATTAAAATCGAGATTATCATTGATTTTTACTTTGCCGTCAATATCTATAAAATTATTTTTTACATAAACTTTATCGGATTTGAATGAAATCACATCACCGTCAAAATCCAATCGGCCTTTTCCGTTATGTATATTAGCATATAGTCCGTTATATGTAAGAGCTGCTTTGTCAAATTTGCTGTACCCGTGCATATCAATAAAATCAATGGAACCTCTGATTCTCATATCTATTACACCTTTTCCTGATGTAATATTCATATCGGGTATGGGGCCAAGCATAAAGTTAAATACTTTACTAATCGGAACAACTATTTTTTGAGCCAGAGGAAAATCTATATTATCTGTAGTTTCGATTTTTACATCGTTAACTCCGTCTCTATACATATATGTATAGCCTTTTATTCGTGCTTTCTGGTTATTAAACATATCCACCAGAATGTCCATATTTAATATATTTTTATCAAAAACAAGATCTACCGTACCGGTATGTAATTTATGCATAGGTTCATCTAAAATATGAAGATTTCTGCCTGTTGCAAAACCGGTAATATTTGGATGAGGAACGGTTCCTTTTATATTTACCTTACCGTTCATATCTCCATATAAACCGTATCTTTTAACTTTTTCTATGGTCCTGTATTCGGGAACAAGTGTAGGAGGTAATATCGAAGCAATATTTTCGGTTCTTGAATCTTTAACTTCAATATCAATATCCAAATCAGGGTTTTTCTTAACCAAAATTTTGCCGTTGCTTCTTATATTAACTTTATCTGCTTTATAATGGAACGAATTTAAAGTTATTACATCATCTTTTAAATCAACGCTTGCATCTACTTTATTTTCTCCGTTTGCCTGAATATAGTTTTCCCAGCCTTCTTTATCAAATATTACATCTTTAAATTGAGTATTTAAAGAAACCTGAGTTTTATCATTAGCGGTTTTATCTGCGGAAAACTGGATGTAATCAACGTATCCGCCAAATTTTTTTATTTGATTATTTGTTAATTTCTGTACAACAGGAAATATTGGATTTAAGTCAACATTATATAAAATGCATTTACCGTTTATGAGGTCTTTCCCTATGTGCTTGTAATCTTTAGGATATCCTGCTTTAAGATTTATTTCATATGTGCTTGCTTCTGATTGTTTGTTTAATATGTTTCCTTCGGTATTTAGAGTAAAATAATTTTTCTTCAATTTGTTTTTTATAAGGAAAGGCGCTCCGTCAAAAGTTACGTGTTGATTTAGAAATTCATCATTTAAATTCAGTTTATAGTTTTGTACTCCAACTACAAGGCTGCCGTAATGGATTTTGAATGAAGGCTTTTTATTTTCTTTCTTAAATAGATTTTCAAAATTATATTGCCCGTCAGAATTTCTTGTAATGTTTATATCTGTATTAGATGAATATATATGTTTTAAATTAAGTTTTTTCCTCAATAAAGGAAGTATAGAAATTTTTACATCAACATCACGTGCATTAATGAGCGGACTTTCATCTTCTTGTGAAAATAAAGAAATATCTTTTGTTTTAAAAGTCAAATAAGGCAATATATGAGTTTTAACTTTAATTCTTGAATAATTAATTTCGGCATTAGTTTTTGCTTTAACGGCATTTTTGATTGTGTCTTTATTTATGAAATGCTCCATCATTCTTGGAACTGCAAGCAGATACACAACCTCAAATATAGAAATTAAAATCAGAATTCTTAATAATTTTTTATAGCAGTTTTTTATGCTCATATTTTATAATGTTAACCAAAACTATTATTGTAAAAATTATACTTATAAAAATTATAATATTCTCATAATAAAAGTTCAAACAGTTTACCAATTTTGCAAAATACTCTTATTGGTGTAAAATTATGGGATGATAACAAAATAAAGAGAAATATTATATATGAAAAAAATTGATATTAATAAAAGTTTATCGGAAATAGTATCACCCAAGTTTTTGATAAATGCGGTATTAATTATTTTATTTACAATAATCCTCACTGCAATAATGGTTTCGAAATATGTATTTTTCCAAACTATTGTTGGACCTGATAATACAAGCAAGGTAATGGTAACGGCACCTTCTGATATAGAAGTAATTGATACTATAAAAACCGAAAAGAGAAAAAGAGAGGTGGCTCAAAAGGTTAATCTTGTTTATTCTCCTGCAGATGATACGTATATTAAGAATAACTTAAATGAAATAATTAAAGATATACAAAATATCAGAACTTTAGATATCCCTGAAAAAGATAAACAGCAAAGATTAGAGGCAATGTTTGACATCCCTGATGCAAACGAAAAAGTATTTGTTTTTTCTTTCTTCTTAAATGCTCCTGATGAAGACTTGGAAAAGGTTTTTGAATCATCAAAAAATACACTTGAAGCAGTTCTTCATGAAGGGATTACGGAAAAAGATTTTGAAGAAAACTCTTTGGTTAAAATTATAAAAAGAAATGTTGAATTAAATACAACAAATAATAATATAAAAGTAATAACGGCGCTTCTTGAACAGGTTATTGTTCCTAATATGATTGTTGATGAAGAAGCAACTGAAACGGCAAGAAAAATAGAACGAGATAAAGTTACACCAATTAAGGTAAAATTTGCCAAAGGTGATGTAATTGTTAATATCGGTGAACCTATCACACAGGTGAGGAAAGAAGCATTAAGTATAGCAGGATATAATATTTTAAGAATTAATTATTCCGGAATACTGGGTATATTCTGTATTGTTGGAATAAGTGTTTTATCTGTTATATTTTATATCAAGTTTTTTGAACCTAAATTCCTTAACAGAAGACATATGAATATTGTTGCTTTCTTCTCTGTATTTATTTCTTTATTAACGGTATTAATACCTTCAAACTGGTCGGTTTTCCTTTTGCCGTTCCCGTTCTACGCAATTATATTATCAGTATTTTTAAACCCCAGAACCGCCTTTTATATAACGGTAACTCTTTTAACGATTATTACTTTGTCACTGCAGTTTTCTGCTCTTGCGATATCAGTATTTTTACTTTCAGTCATTGTTTCTACGATTTGTATGAATATGATTAAATATTCAAGAAGGTTTGATTTAATAAAAGTCGGTGCATATACATCATTAGCAATGTCTTTAATCATAATATGTGTATATTATGATTTAGGATTTATTAAATTGAGTCAAGATGTATTAGCCGGTATAATAAACGGATTTTTCTCGGGTGTTCTTGCTCTGGGGATGATTCCTATTATAGAAAATACCTTTAAAGTTATTACAAATTTTGGTTTGGCAGAATTTGGAGATTATAACCAACCTTTATTAAAAAAATTGCATGAAACAGCACCCGGTACTTTTGAACATAGCTTAAGAGTATCTAATTTGGCAGAATCAGCTGCTGAAGCAATAGGTGCGGATCCGATATTAACAAGAGTCGGAGCTTTATATCATGATGTAGGTAAAATATTAAGACCATTATTCTTTGTTGAAAATCAAACATATTCCGGAATTGAAAATCCGCATGAAAAACTAACTCCGCGTTCAAGCAAAATGGTAATTACTTCTCATACGAAAGACGGTCTTGCTTATGCAAAAGAATATCATATTCCTGAAGTAATCCAAGATTTTATTTCTCAGCATCACGGGACTTCACTTGCCAGCTATTTCTATAATCAGGCAGTTGCCCAAGAAGGTGCTGAAAACGTAAAAGAAGAACAATTCAGATATACAGGACCTAAACCGCAGACAAAAGAAACCGCTATTCTTATGATTGCGGATGCGGTTGAGTCTGCATCAAGAACATTAAAAGACCATTCGCAAGAAGAATTGGATGCTCTTATTAATAAAATTATTCAAGACAGATTAAATGATAATCAGCTTGATGAAAGTCCTTTGACTTTAAAAGATATTAAGATTATTGCTTCAACTCTTTCAAGAGTACTAAGAAGCGTATTCCATAAACGTATTAAATATCAGGAAACTCTTGAAGATATTCAAAATAAAGAATTAAAACAGCAGGAAAATAATGACTAATTTAAATATCTTTCTTGAAAACACATATGAAAACTATGATATAGACGAAGTTAAAACATATAATAATGTTGTTAAAATGGCGGAATATATTTTTCAAGATAAAGAAATTATGTCTTTATCCTGTTTGTGCGATGTAGAATATACTTCCATATCTTTTGATATTGTATTAATGAATAACGAGGAAATTCACAGAATAAATAAAGAGTACCGAAAAAAGGATTCGCCTACCGATGTTATAACTTTTGCCCTTTTTGCGGATTCTCCTGACGGACAAAACTTTTTCCTTGACGGAGACATAAATTTGGGCGAGATAATGGTTTCTCTTGACAGAATTGAAGAACAGGCACAAGATAATAAAGTTCCTTTTGATGATGAATTGTATTTTATTATTTCACACGGTATACTTCATTTACTGGGCTTTGATCATCAAAATGAAGATGACTATAATTTTATGATAAGTAACCAAAATAAAGCAAAGGCAATTATTAAATGACAAAATTTAAATCTAACAGTGTAAAAGAAAGTATAGGAAATGCTATCCACGGTTTAATGCTGGCGGTATCTTCGCAAAGAAACTTTTTTATAGAAATAATTATTTCTGTATTAGTGATTGTTTCTGCTATATTATTACGCTTTACACCTACGGATATATGTATACTTCTTATTATGATAGCAATAGTTCTGGTTTGTGAACTTATTAATTCCGTTATAGAATTTACTCTTGATGCGACTTATAAAAATAATTATTCACGTCTTGTAGAAATGGCTAAAGATATGTCTGCAGGAATGGTGCTTCTGGTTGCCTGTATAAGCGTTCTTGTCGGGATAATTTTATTTGGAAGCTATATTATTAAATATATAATGATGGTTATAAAATAAGGAAAATTAAATGCAAAAACGTACAAAAATTACAATAGCGGTATTGGTTTTGATTGCATATATTATATCTCCCGTGGATTTTATTCCGGATGCGGCTTTACCGGTAGGATATATGGATGACGGTGCTCTTACCATATTAACTCTTCTTTACGTTATTATTCAAAAAATGAGTATGAAAAGATAACTATGCAAAAAGAAAAAGAAGCATTAAAACAGGAATTTAAAGAATTCTATAAACAGGAAATAGTTCCCATATTAAAGAAATATGAAAAAGGCAGGGGAATGGATGTATCTACTTTTAAAAATTTTTTTATTCCTTTCGGATTAATTTTTTTCTTTGCTTTTTTATCGGCTTATTTCGGTTCGTTAAATAATTTTTTATTGGCAAAATTGTTTTTGCTTTCGGCTTTTGGTTCTTTTGTATATATATTCATTGCATTATCAAAAAGTCAAAATCCTAATGTTAAAAAAACAAAAACTTCTTCAAGTGTATCTTATTCCTTCACTGTGGATTTGAACTATGAAAAGCCGCTTAAAGAAAAATTAGCTCAAGGCTTTATTAATATATTCGGCTGCAAATTCTCGTGGACAAAGGAATTGGATAAAGCAGATGATAATAAAAAGATTGAGGATAAACTAAAAACACTTAATATTTTCCCTAAATTCGGTATAATCCGTTTTGATGATGTTATAACAGGATTGTACAACGATGTATATATACAAATAGTCGAATTATCAACAGGTTTGCGTTTGTTTGATGTTATTTGTTTGACTATATTATTAATTCCATTTTGGGGAATGTTTTCTGTAGCTTCCGGTAAGGGAAATAACGGTCTTGCATTCTTTATATGTGTATTTTTTATTATATTTATGTTTTTTGTTCTCCGTATTGCGAAAATAAATCTGTTCAACTCTTCCATAAAAGGATTAACAGTTACTTTTAAATTCCCGAAAAAATTTAAAGGGCATACTTTTATTATAGAAAAAGCCATTACAAGCGCTAAGCTTCATTTAAAAGATATTGGTAAATATCAAACAGTAAATCTTGAATCACCTGAATTTAATGAAAAATTTAAAGTGTATTCCAATGATCAAATAGAAGCAAGATACCTTTTAACAACCGCATTTATGCAAAGATTTGAAGAAATAAAAATGGCTTTTGAGGCAAAATATATAAGAGCCGAATTTAAAGACGGAGAATTAAATATGCTTATGGGCGTTGATAAGGATTTATTTAAAATGGGGAGCTTTTTTGAAGAATCTTCTTATCATACATTTTTGCAAGTATTTGAAGAAATATATTCGGTATTGTATCTTACAACATATTTTAAATTGGACGAAAATACAGGGTTGTGATACATAATTTTCATTCTTCGGCGTTCCCTCGTTGCACTCGGCTTCAATATACTCAAAAGTAAATGCAAATTTCCTCCACCAAAACAAGCTGCTCATTATGCTTCGCAGTCATTCGCTATTGTTTTGGCTACTTCGGCGTTCCCTCGTTGCACTCGGTCAGCCTACGGAAATTTGCAAAAAAAAAAGACGAAATTTAATTTCGTCTCGGAAAAACAAGTAACAATGTATTAGGCAAGAATATTTACACTTGGAACAAAAATGCTTGCACTTAATGCATCAAGGTCTTCAAACATTTTGTTTCCGTCATCTTCGTCAATATTGTCTGTTCCATCAAAATAGAATGAAAAAGGATTGTGTCCTTTTTTATCTTGCTTCATGCTTTGTGTCTCAACAACTTCTGCAGAAGCTAAAACAGCTTCATTTCCTAAAACAGGTTGTGCGCTGTCTACATCTATAACAACTCTTCCCGTATTTTCTTTGGAGGTAAATAAACTTTGTGCTGCTTGAGAATTAAGGTATTGAACCGTAGTATTAAATGCATTGCTGAATTGAACACCAAAATCAGTTGCCGCTTTTGCTGCCTGCAGCGCAACTTCTCCGTTTGTTCTTGCGGCATATAAATCAGTACCAAGATTTACTCTGTTAAATTTTGATAAATCTAACTTTGATACATCTACGGTTTTTTCATTATTCGGATTTAAAATTTGTTCTTTAACACGTGCAAGCGCTTGAGGGTCAATCATTGACCTTTGCGTATTTGCTGATGATATCGAACCTACATTGAATCCCATTGCTTGCCTATTTCTCCATAACTTATACTTTTTCTATCGGATAATTCGATAAAAACTTTAGCTTTTATTTTAATTTTATTAATATTTGTTAACTTATTTTTAATAAATTTCCCTAAAAATCCAAAAAAGCACTTGAAGAAAAAATATGTTTTGCCTATTATAAAGTAACGTATAAATACAATGCAAAGGAATGTTATCATGAACCCTATAGTAGAAAATTTAGGAAAACAATATTTGGATAAAGAATTACCGGAATTAAACCCCGGAGATACAGTTAGAGTTTCCGTAAGAATTATTGAAGGAAACAAAGAAAGAACACAGGCTTTTGAAGGAACTATCCTTAAAAAACGCGGCAGTGGAGTTGGTAAAACTATTACAGTAAGAAAAACTTTCCAAGGTGTTGGCGTTGAACGTGTGTTCCCTGTTTATTCTCCACGTATTGAAAAAATTACAGTAGTCAGACGCGGCGACGTTAAACGTGCTAAATTGTATTATTTGAGAGAACGCTCAGGTAAAGCTACTCGTATCAGAGAGAAAATCGAAAAGAAATAAAATTAAATTATTAAAACAAAAAGCCATATTCATTGTTTTACATTGAGTATGGCTTTTGTTATTATAAAAAATAATAAAGCAGAGGAAAAAATGGAACATATACATTGGTATCCCGGACATATTGCAAAGGCTGAAAAAAAACTTAAAGAACAGGTCAATATCGTTGATGTTGTCATAGAAGTTTTAGATGCAAGAATTCCCGACAGCTCTGCATATCCTGATATAAAAAAGCTGCTTAGGGATAAACCCCGCTTAATATTATTGAACAAAAGCGATTTGGCAGATAATGAGCAAACAGCAAAATGGACTAAATTAATAAAAGAAAAAAATAACTGTTTTGTTCTGCCGACAAGTGCAGGTGATAATAAAGACTTATCAAAAATTTTAAATAAAGTAACCGAACTCGGGCAGCCTAAAATAATTGCACTTGTTAAAAAAGGACTTCTTCCCCGTGCAGTCAGAGTTATGGTTGTCGGAATGCCGAATGTAGGTAAATCAAGTATAATTAATAAACTTATAAAAAAATCAAAAACAAAAACCGGTGCTAAAGCAGGTGTTACACGTGAGCAGCAATGGGTTAGAATCAATCCGAAAATAGATTTATTGGATACTCCGGGGATTATTCCTCTTAAACAGGAAGACCAGAAAAAAGCATATAAATTGGCTTTTGTTGACTCTATAGGTGAAAATGCCTATGATGTCGAAGCTGTAGCTGCCGAATTTCTTAATACTATTAAAGAAGTATATCCCGATTTAATAAAAACCTATTATAAATTGGATGAAGAAGAAACAATAGAAAATATTGCGCTGAAGCGTAATTGGATTGTACAAGGCGGCAAGCCTGATACGAAAAGATGTGCGCAAAATATATTGAACGATTTTAGAACCGGCAGACTCGGTAAATTAACTCTGGATAAATATGAATAAAAGATTTGATTTTGATAAAAAAATAATAAAAGATTATGATTTCATAATAGGTACGGATGAAGCAGGCAGAGGACCCGGAGCTGGCCCTGTTTTCGCAGCTGCCGTATGCTTCCCTGAAATTAATTTAAAATTGAAAAAACAGCTTGAAAAATTAAATGATTCTAAACAGCTTAGCGAAAAAACAAGAGAAGAGTTATTTGAAATTATCGTTCAGAATTCAATTTATTCAATAGTACAGGGCAGTGTGGAAGATATAGAAAAATATAATATTTTAAGAACTTCTCTAAAATCAATGAATACAGCCTGCTGTGAAACAGCCGAAAAACTAAAATCCGATAATGTTATGGTCTTGGTTGACGGAAACAGAAAAATTCCTATGTTTAAATATAATCAGCAGACAGTAGTAAAAGGGGATGCTAAATCCGCATCTATTGCTGCTGCAAGCATACTTGCAAAGGTTTCAAGAGACCGATTTATGAAAGAATTGGATAAAGATTTTCCGCAATATCTTTGGGCGGAAAATAAAGGCTACATGACACAGGCACACCTTGACGCAGTCGATAAATACGGTCTTACAAAGTGGCACAGAAAAAAATTCTTTGAAAAACACTTTGAAAAAGCAGAACAAATGACCTTGTTTTAATTTAGTTTCGTTATAAATTCTTTTAAATTAAACAAGTCTTTAAGTGTTTTTTCATATAGGCTTTTCTGATAATAATCAGGTTCTAAAAACTCATCTTTTATTTTACGTTCTACTTCAAATGTATACAGTTCTATTTTCTTTAATGTATTATCTATAAATTCTTTTCTGTCGACATCTTTTAGCAAACCCATTGTTCCGAGTCTTGCCTGTAATTGGGTATAAAATAAAGATGGATTGTCGCTTGCATCTTCAAAGAAATATTTTTTAAATACCTCTAACCCTTTTTTGGTTAAAGAATAATATGATGACTTTTTCCCGCCGTCGGACATCTTTTCATAAACGCTTACGGCATCTTCTTTTAATAATCTTTTTAAAGCAGGAAAAATAGTGCCAATACTGGGTTTCGTAAAAGTACCGAATAATTCAATTATATCTTTTCGAATTGAATACAAGGTCTTTTCACGTTTATGAATTATGTATAAAATAAGAATTTCTATCATATGCCTTTTATAGCATAAAAACTGTATTTAGGCTAAAACTTAATATACTTTAGAAATAATTGGATGATGATATTCTACGGAATTAATAGAATGTGCGTCAATAATAACCGATGGCGGCAGGATATGCCATTTATATACGGCACATTTTGATTTCCAATAAAATTTATTTATCCATTCTTCTTTTAATTCTTTTGTAAGTCCGTTTTGGAGTTCATATTGGAATGAATGCGACATTAAATCATCAAAACCGTAGCCGAAGTTTTCCACATACCAGATGATTTCATCAAGGAATTCATAAGGCATATTGTCTTCTTCCGCACAAACAGGCTTACCTGTTTCAGGGTTAATTTTTAATTCCGCTCCCGGAGGTTTTTCCAATACGGATTGCGGTATAAC
>JAEEGL012929547.1_pt1 | contig 31093 bp, 20 predicted proteins | sample 9134231 | NCBI WGS metagenome assembly JAEEGL01 (sample SAMN16246548, study PRJNA631951) | gut metagenome | biome: gut microbiome; feature: rumen; material: fiber-attached | host: Bos | place: Iran: Karaj | collected 2018-10
TCTAAAGAAATTATGTAAAGTTTTTTTAGATAAATCAGGATATTTTTCATTTAACATAATAGTAACTTGTTCTTTAGTATCAAAACTTCCATGAATTGCTCTAATAATATCTTCAAAATGATTTTTAATAGAATCCTTATAACCTAAATTCTTTTTAGTTTTATTAACAAATTTAATAGGAAAATCATTATTTTCAATATTATTATCATCATCAATATTATTATTAAAATCATCTTTAACATTATAACTCTTAAAAATAGAAATAGATAATTTATTAATTAATAATTTATATTTATCATCATTATTCTTAATTTCTTTTTGAAAATCAATAATAACAGGTTTTTTATAATCATTTCTTATTGATAAAATATCTTTAATTCCTCCAACTTTTCCTCTTGAATTTTCAAACATTTTTCTTTCTTCTAAAATATCTTTTTCACTTATTTCATCTTCACTTAAATGTCCATCTGGTACTATAAATTTATCTATTTCTTCTTTTCCTTCATCTTCTTCTTCTTCTTCATCTTCTTCTTCTTTATCACTTGATTTAATATCTTCTGCATTTTCTTCCATAAATTCATCTTCACTATCTTTATCATAATCAATTAAATATTCATCTTTTGAAAATGGATTTTTTCCTTTTATTTTTGAACTTTTTACTTCTGGAAATTTTTTATTTTGCATAAATGAATCATGAATAAATATTATTTTCATTGTATTTGTTTTTTGTTTATGATTTTGATATTGTGTTTTTTTAATTTCTGAAAAATAATTTTGTAATTGAAAAATATAATTTTCTTTTGTTATATCATTTGATGATAATAAATAATAATTTCTTATTTTTTCTGGAATATCTGGTCTTAAATATTCTTCTTTAAATGATAGGGAATTGTTTTTTATTTCAAATGGGAATAATTGATTTGAATTATTTTCTTTGTTGTCATTTTGATTTTTATTAATTAATAAATTATTATTTAAATTTTCTTCATTTATATTATTTTCAATTTCTATATTATTACTTTCAGTTCTTCCAAATGTAAATGTTGAACTCATTCTATTTAAATTATTATTTGAAGATAATGATGATTTTATTTTTGGTTTAAAGTAATTTAAAATATTATTTGAATTATTATCTTTAGTTTTTTTTTCTGAATTATTATTTTTTTTATCTGAATTTTCTATAATATTTTCTTCTATAATATTATTATTTTTTTCATCAATTTGTTCATCTTTTTTAATTGAATCTTTTTCATTATCTTCATTATCTTTTTTATCATCTTTCTTTTTCTTTTTATCTTTCTTATTTTTTTTTCCTTTATCCTTCTCTTCAATTTTAACTTCAATATTATCATTATTATTATTAATAGTATTATTTTTAATTTCCTCATTTAAATTAACTATTTCTTTATTAATAGTATCATTTAAATTGTCTTCAGCTTTTCTTTTTTTTTGAAGCATATTCCCTTTAATTTCAATTAAATCATTTTTATACTCTTCAAAATTTTTTTTATTATTAATTTGATTATCATTATTATCTAAAGGAAAATTATCACATTTCTAAAAAATTAAATATATTATGGCGGAAAGATCTTACTTCTTTAATTTTTTCATAAACTTTTATTAACTTGAAAAAATCTTCTTTTTTCATTATTTCTTTTTCAAGTCTATTAATTAATTTGATAACTAAATCTTTTGATGGATTCTATATAAATAAAATATTAAATAAAATTTATTTACTTCTTCCGAAATGATTGAATTAAGAATTGATATGGAATCATCTATTGTTTTTTCAAATGGATTTCTTTTAATTGAATTTTTTTTCACTTTAATTTCTTCTTTTTTTTCTTTTTCAATTTTTTCACCTTTTTCAACTTCTTCATTTAAATTAATATCTTCTTTATTTTCTTCATTTGGCGGGTTTGAATTGTTATCTTGAAACTGTTGCATTTTAATATAAAGTCAACTTTTATTTCTCACATAAATACTTTTTATGATAATATAAATTATAATTTTTTTAATTTTGCATTTTTGATTTGTTTTTTAATTGAAATTTTTAAAATCGATTTTTTAATTGTATTTTATCTTTTTTTTAATTGGGGATTATGAAATTTATATTTCTTTTCATTTTAAATTTGGAAATTAGTTTTTAACTTTCTTATATTTTTTTGATTCATTTATAAATTTTCAAAAATGTATTTTTCAGATATGTAAATCTTTTGATTATACAATTTTATTTAGTTAAGTTATCTAATAAAATTTTAGTATTATATTATTTTATAAGAAATAATTCTTTTACTTATTTATTAGTTAACAAATAATATTTTCTCTTCACAAAAATAAAAACTTTTTTTAAAAAAAATTAAATAAAAAAAATAAAAATAATTTCAATAAAATTTTTTTTACTTATTATACTCTTTATTAATCCTCTCAACTAATTCTTTACTTTCAAAATGTTGAGGATAAATCTCTAAACTTTTTTTAGCAAATTGAAAAGCTTCTTCATAATCATCATCTTCATATTTTAACTTAGCATAATTATAATAAGGTTCAAAAGAGAATTCAGTATAATTACAAGATCTTAAAAAATTACTTTTAGCTTGTTCTTTATTTCCTCTTTTAATTTCAAGTACACCAATATTATTAAAAGCTTCATAATTTTCTCCAGAAAAAGCTAAACAAATTTTTAAAGCTTGATAAGCAAGTGATAAATCTCCAATACAAATAGCAACATGACTTATATTATACCAAATATTACTTGCAACTTCATCATCAGCTAAAATTAAACCTCTTTCAAAACAAGATAAACAAAAATCAAATTGATTTGCGTAAAAAGCACATAAACCTAAATTATTCCATACTTCAGCTGAATTTATTCCTAATTCAAATAATCTTTTATAAAATTTTAATGATATTTCTGGCATATCATTATAAAAATGATTACTTCCTATACAAGCTATTGCTTCAAAATTACAATTATCTAATAATAATACTTCTTTATATAATGCTATTGATTGTTCATATTGTGTTAATAATTCACATATTCTAGCATGATAAACTTTAAAGTAAACTTCTCCTGGATTATCTTTTGATGCTTTTGTTAATATTTCAATCGCTTTTGCAGGTTGATCCATTTTTGTATATACATGACATAATTGAAGTGGTATATATGGATATGTAGTATTTAATTTCATTGCTGATTGAAGTTGTTTTTCAGATTCACTTAATAAACCTAATTTATAATATACTTTACCTAAATTATATTTCCACCACCAATCATTATAATTATTTACTATTGTAGCTTCACTTGATATTTCTAATAATAATTTAAAATTTTTTTCAACATAAAATAAATAATCAGCAACTGCTTTAGATAAACTTTTCTTCAATACTATTTTTTTAGGATTAATATCTTTTGTATCTAAACTAAAATTACTATTTAAACTTTGTAAACTAGCAGTTGCAATTCTTAAATATCTACCACCACTTGTAGTAGCTCTACTAGTACCAGCACGTGCTGTAGTTCCTCTGAGAACTTGACCTGATGCTGTTCCTACTCTTGCAACTGAGCCTGGACGAACAACACCTGTTACTGGACGACCTGTTGATGATATTGGACGTACCATTGGATTTTGAGCTTTTGAAGTTCCTGTTTGACGAAGGGATGTTCCTGGACGAGGTAATGATGATATTGAATGATCATCTAAAATTAATTCTCCTAAGGTTTGTTCATCTGATTCTAAATGATCTATATAGTTTTTACGACGAATTGCATGGGTTTTTAAAAGTTGAGTTGATAGATCGTTTGGATTTGATTTTAAAATTTGATCACATAATAAGATACAACCATCAAATTTACCACGATTGAAACGACTTATTGCCAGGTTGAAGTTTTCCATTTTTTAGTTTTTTTTTTGAAATTTTATTTTTAAAGAATTATATTAATTTTTTTTTATATATTAATTAATTATATATTAGAAATAGTTTAATTTATTTTGAAAAAGTGATTAAAATATTATTATGGAATATTGTTATAATTATTTGGATCATTATAATTATATATAAATGTACTGCTTTCTTGGAAATTACTATTATTTTGAAGATTAGATTCTGTATTATTATTAGGGAATGAATTATTATTTTGAAAATTATTAGAAAATGTATTATTTCCTGAGTAAAAATCATTATTAAATGAACCATTATTTGAAAAACTATTCACAGCCATATTAGAATTATTTTGAAAATTATTAAAATTACTTCCCATATTATTATTTTGAAAATTATTATTTCCTTGTAAACCTGTATCACCAAACTGATTTGATTCTTGATTATTATAATTCTCATTCCCAAAATTATTTCCATAATTATGAATAAAAGTATTATTCTGATTTCCATAATAATTATCATGAATTAAACTACTTAAATTCATATTATTCTTATTAATTTTTAATCCAAAATGTTTCCCAATTTCCCCACAATTAGCAATCATAACTTTTTTCTTAGGTTTCCCATTTTCACTTCCACAATCTTCAATTTTCCTAACAACATCATAACCTTTAATAACTCTTCCAAAAACAACATGTTTCCCATCTAACCAAGGTAAAGGATATAAAGTAATCATAAATTGTGAATTATTAGTATTAGGTCCTTTATTAGCCATTGTTAACAAACCTTCAATTTTATGTTTAGCTTTAAAATTTTCATCTTCAAAATATTTACCATAAATACTACAACCTCCTCTTCCATCACCTCTTGTTATATCACCACCATGAACAACATAATTTGGTATTATTCTGTGAATTGGTGTTTGAAAGTATGATTCATATTTTTGACGTGATATACATAATTGACGAAAATTTTCACATGTTTTTGGTACTACGTCTGTAAAGAGTTCAAATATTATTCTACCTGTTGGAATTGAATCTATTGTTATGTCAAAATATGTCATTGGACGATTTTCTGGATCTGGATATTGTTGGATGTATATATTTTGGAAATTATGCGTAAATTCTTTTTCGTATTGTGTGGGTTGCATTAAAATTTTTTTTTATTTTTTTTATTGTTTTATTTTTATTTTATATTTTTAATTTCTAAAAGTTTAATTTGAAATTTATTTTATAAAATTAAAATTTTTTTTTATGATTTTTATTCTTTTTTTATATAATATTTTGACTTAATGATGTCCAAGACAAATCCAATTAGAGACTTTAGAAGCAATAACAAAATCATCTGAAATATTATTCCAAGTACATTGGCAAGAATAACAATTAGTACCATAAGAATCAATTAATTTTTTTTTTAATATTTCTGGTCTTGCATAATTATTTCTAAAAAATAAATAATTAACAGAACTATCCCACATTTTATTTTCAAAAATAGAAACTTTAACATCACATTTAGTACATAATAAATTATTACATAAAAAATGATCATTAGAAATTCCATTTCCTAAATAAACAATTTCACATTTTTTTAATTTTGAATTATCCTTAATTCCAATTTTTCTTATATCAACTGGAGCAGAATAATCAATATTTTCATTATTTTTAAATTTACCAACATCATCAAAATCATCTTTATCATCATTCCAATCATCATCATCATCATCTACATCAACTTTTGGTTGAATGTTATCTTTATAATATTCTTCACTTTTTTTTCTTATTTTATAATTTGTATTTTTATTTGATATTATATTATTATTATCATCATCAAATGAATCGTCATTATCAAAATCATCTTCTATATTTTTCTCTTTTTTTGCTCCAAAATAATTTCTATTAAAACCTTCATTTTTTTTATCTTCATCATCTAAAGATTTTAAAAAATCATCAATATTATCGTTTTTCATTTATTTTATTTAATTTTAAATAATATGTTATTGAATTAATTTATAATTTTAATTGTTTAATGGGATGTGCTTGTTTAAAATCAAATGTTATAATTAAATCAAAATTTAACTCTAGTAACTTCACTGATATTAATAATGCAAATAATCAAAATAGTAATTCGAGAAATAATAATAATAACCAAGAAAATATTATAAGAGACTTATCAAATAATTCAAATAATAATATAAACAATAATATGAATATTCAACAATATTTTAATCCAAATTTTGAACCTTTTCTTCAATCAAAAAATGATCCTAGTTTTAATTATCCAGAAATAGAGAATACATATATTGGAATAGGATTAAAAAGAATGAAAGGTTATATTAGTCCAATAAATTTAGAAGAATTAAAAAAAGTAAGAGAAAATTTTTGGTCAAGTAGAATTGAAGGAGATGAGAAAATTTGGGATATATTAAAAAATATATGTAATGATGAATCATTAAAGGAAAATGATATTCAAGAAATATTAAAAGTAAGTGGAATTATTCCTTATAAAAATTGTATTAATATTGTTTATGATTCTAAAGGAGCTTTATATGAAATTCCTAATTATTGTATTAATCAACCTTCACAATATAAAATTGATGAAATTGAATATGATAAAAAAAAACCTAAAGAAGAAGTTATTAATATTGTTATTAGATATTATAATAATCAAATTAAATTTAAAATTTCTAATTGGAAAAATATTCTTCAATTAAAGGAGAATATTATTAAAATTAAAGATTATAAAAATGTTAGTATTGAGAATATTAGATTATTTTTTGGAGGGAAAGAATTACATGATAATCAAGAATTATGGTTTTATAATATTATTAATAAATCAATTTGTCAAATGTTAATTAAAGAAGAAGAAAAATTAAAAGAAATTGATACAAATTTAGATGAATATAAAATCACTGAAAAAAATAATATTAATGAAAAAGAATTAACAATAAATGAAAGTTCAGAAAAAAATTGACATGATATAATAGAATAAAAAAATTCCTTTTTATTATTGTATATAAAATATTCATATTTTTTATTGTACCATAATAAATAAATAAATAAAAAATTTATAAATAAAAAATATTTAAAAAAACAAATTAATAACCTAAAAAAATATTTTTATTCAAAATTAATATAATACAAAATAAAAAAACAAATTATTTTCAAAAAATAAATTTAAAAATTAAAAAATACCACAATTATTACAAACTTCATTTTTTCTTTCAAAGATTAAATTATTTTCTAATTTATTTTTATATCTTTTATTATCATGTCTTAATTTATTAATAATCCTTTGTCTAAAACCAGTTTTTTCAATTCCTAATTCATCTTTTAATTTTTCTATAGTTAAAGGTTCTTTACAATCAATTTGAGTTAATAATAATTCAAGACTATGATAACCATTTGAAATAAAATTATTTAAAAAATTTTCTACTCCAATACTTTTTAACCAATTATTTAATTTTAAAATATTTTTATCAGAATCTGCATTATTTAAATTTTGACATGTATAAAAAACTTCTTTTGGTATTAAATATGAAAAATTATTTGCTAAATCTTGTACTTTAATTATAATTTTTGCCCTATCACCTGGAGATAAAATTCCAGCTTCTTTTAAATTATCATTTGTTATTCCTAATTCATTATTTTTTGTTTGTTCTATTATTAAATTAATATCATCAAAACCATTCATTGATAAATTCTTATAATATTTTTCTAAATTAATTTTTTCTAAAAATTGATATAAAGGATTTTCATTATTTATATTATTATTTAATACTGTATTTTTATTATCATCATTATTTATACTTTCATTATTATTATTATTTATAATATTATTATTATTATTTTTTTTATTATTATTATTTATTGGAAAGGGATCTGGTGTATTATTAATAAAAGGAATTTGACTAAAAGAAATTTTTAATGAGGTTTCTTCTCTATTTAAATGTGGATTATAAGTATTTCTTTTATAAGGAAAATGAAATTCTTCTTTAAATGGTGATGTATATGTTAAATCTTCATCTAATTCTAATATTGGTTTTGTCATTTTTATTGTATCAGAATACATTTTATTATAATTATTATTATTTTTATATTTATTTGATTGTATTGTATTTTTATTTTGATTAAATAATATTGAAGTTTTATGTTTTTTCATTGTTACTCTTTTCAAATCAGAATATGGATTAATATTTACCATATCATCATCTTCATCAATAATATATTTTTTATTATATTTATAATTTTGATTAGTTAGATGATTAAAATTGATATCATTAATATTAGTATTAATTTTATCATAATTAGTCTTTCTTTGTTTTTCAATACTCGAAGTTAAACTATATAAATTAACATCATCATTATTTGATTCAATTTTAATTGAATTATTATTTCTTGGACTATTTGATTTAGTATCATCAGTATAATTTTCAGTTTTTTTCTTATTAAATTTTTGTTGTATTTTAAAGCAATCTATTGAATTATGAACTTTATGTAAATTTAAATTTGATTTTCTATTTTTATTAACATAACTACCATCATTCAAATCAATATCTTTATTTGAATCATTTATTTCTGAATCTGAATCATCTCTATTATAAATAATATCATTATCAAAATTATTTGAATTTGAATTTAAAAGTGAATTAATAGCTTCTAAATTACTTTTTTTCTTATTTCTTTGAGTATTTTGTTCTGCAATTAATCCATTATTATTTTTAATAGTAAAGTCAATATTATTATCATTTAAAATATTAATAATTTTTTTATTTCCAATAAAATGTGCTATATGTAAAGGAGAATTACCTTCATTATTTTGAATATTTAAATTAATTCCTTTTTCTATTAAAGATTTAATCATTTGTTCTCTTTCAAATTGAATTGCAATATGTAAATAAGAATTTCCTTCTTTATTTTGATAATTTAAATCAAGAATTGGTGATGTTAAAATTAAATCAAAAATATCATTTCTATCTCTTTCTATTGCATATGATAATAAAGTTTCTCCTTTATTATCTTTTTCGTTTATTAATTTTGGATTTTTTGTAAGTATCTGATAAAGAGATTGTACATTATAATCAATACTTATATTAAATGCTCTATTTTTATGAATTTGATATGTTTGAAAATTTTGTTTTGGGATTTTTTTAATGTTTCGTGTAATGTTCATATATTATTAAATTTAATTTAATCTTTTAAATATTCTCTTATAAAATTAAATCTAAATTTTAATTTAATAAAAATCATATTTGTATTTATTAGAAAAAAATAAAATTTATTTATTTTATTTTTTTATATAATAATATATTTAATTATGGGTTGTTGTGGAGGTGGAATTCCAGATCCTGAAATAGAAGAATGTAAAAGTATTGATGAAATAATTAATTTAATTGAACAAAGAATGCAAGGTTTTGTTAAAGAAAAAGAAAATATTGATATTTATTTACAAGATCCAACAAGTCAACCAAAAGGAAATATATCAATTTATGCTACAAAGGAAGAATTAGAAGAAATTAGAAATACTTCTTCTAAAATTGAAGAAGAATTTACAAGAGCAATTCAATTACTTAATAAATATAAAAATAAAATTCCTTTAGATAAAGGAATTAATAATATGAAAGATTTAAGTGCAAGTGCTAATGAAAGAGATTTTATTTCTATGAAATATTTAATGGATGAATTTACAAAATATTGTAACAGTCATTATAAATAAATTAATTTTTATAAACATTATTTAATTATATTATTTAATGATTAAAAAAAATAAATTTTTTTTAGATTTTTTTTATATTATTTATTACAATATCATAAATAAATAAAAAATTAAAATGAATTTTTTCTATTTATTGTTTCTTCTGTTTCTTTTTCGTCTTCATTTTTTTTATTTAAATGATTTTTTTGACAATACTAAAAACGAGTTAATAATATAATTTACATCATAATAATTTGCTAATTCTATTATTGCATTATTCTTTTCTTCAATAATTTCTTTTAATTCTTTATTTTCCTTTTCTAATTTTTTTATTATAATCATTAACTAAATAATATTAATTATATATAATACATTATCATTTTCACCTATTGCATCATTTAAAGCCTTTTTTAAACATAATAAATACTCATTATCTGCATTTTCATTTTCTTTTTTAATTTGTTTTTCTATTTCTTCATCCTTTAATAATTCTTTATCATTTACAATTGAAATATTATTTATTTGATTTTCATCGTATTTTTTTATTTTTTTATTTAAATCATCATTATTTTTTGAAGTATTGATGTCTATATAAAAAATTATGATAAATTTAATTTTATTTACTTGTTTGAGTTGAAACTTTTCCAAATGTGATTTTATTGTAATTTTCTGATAAATTATTTTTCCTCTTATTTTGAAAATTGAAAAGCGGTAAATCATTATTTTGAGTATTTAACATTTTAAATATTAATTTTGCAAAAAAAAATAAAACTAATATATTTTTTCCAAAATTTAAAATAAAAATAATCTAATAATTTAAATTTAAAAAATAATTTTTTTATTTACCTACAAATAAAAATTATAATGTAAAATAGAAATTAATATAAATGAGATAAAATTAATATAAATGACAACAAATGAAGAAAATGATCAAATAAATGATAATAATAACATAATAGGTAACATTTCACATAGTCATTTATCAAAAATGAGAAACGAATTTTTAGTAACAATAAAACAAGTTCAAAAAGAATTAACAAAAAAATTTGATGAACAAAATAAAATATTAACATCATCAATGAATGATATAAATGAAAAAATTAACGAATTTCCAAAAATGAATTCATCTTTAACAGAAGCAACAGCAAATATTTCAATAATATTAGATAAATTAGATGATATTGAATCATTTAAAAAAAAAGCAGAAACTCAATTAATAACACATGACATAAGATTAAATAATACAATTAAAGATTTAGGTGATTCAAAATTTAAATATGATAAAATATTTATTGATAATTTAACTTTACCTGGTTTTATTGGTCCACAATCACAATTTAAAACTTTAAGTGATTATATTTATAATAATATTCAAATAGTTACAAATTTATCAACTTTAAAAGATCAAATGAAAGATGATTTAGATTATTTAAAATCAAAATATGAAAATATGTCTAATGATATTACTATTCTTGTAGGTACTATTATTGATAGATGTAATAATTATTCTGATAATAAAGATAAAATTTTAGAAGATGAATTGAAATGTGAAATTAAGAGTAATAGTGAAAAAATTGTTGAAATTAGAATGCAAAATGCTAAAGATGCTATTATATTTGAGAAAAAAAATAAAGAATTAAAAGATGAGTTAGATAATAATCTTTTATCAATAAAAAGCGAAATATATGATAAAAATAAGGAATTAAAAGAAAATTGGGATAATATTTTATCCATTAAAGAAGAAATTGAAAATAAATTAAATGGAATTGTTGAATCTAATAATAAAGAAAATAATTCTAATAATTTGATTCAAAAATTTGAACAAATGAATTTTGAATTGGTGAAAATTAAAAATAATGTAGAAAAAATACTTAAATTTATCAATGATTTAAAATTAAAAAATAATAATTATAAAAATATAAATAAAAATATTAGAGAAAAACTAATTAAAAGGTCATTTGATGGTGAATCATATAATGATTCAAATAAAGTAATAAGTGATGAAGAAGAAGAATATGATAAAAGGGAAAAAATGCATAAACTATTTCATAAAATTTCAAAAAAAATATCTTTTGATGACACCGAAGAAATAAATGAAAAATATAACACAAACGAAAAACCAAAAACGCATTCTACAATAAAAATATCAAATGATAATATTCAAAAATTTAATTTAGGTTCAAAAAAATCAATAAAAGATTTTAGTAAATTAAAATATAGTAATAATACTATTATTCAAAATAGGAATAATAATAATAGTGAAAATTTAATGATAAATTCTATATATAATAGAGTTGGTAATAATAAAATAAAAGAAAATAATTCAAAATTTGAAACGTTAAATATTGAAAGAAATTTATTGAATCAACAATCATTCAAACAAATAGAAAATAATGATAATTCATTAATTCAAAATATGAAAAAAGACAATAATAATAATATTATAAATAATAATAACAATAATTTGAGAAATAATATATTAAATGGAAAAAGAATTGATTATTTTGAAAAGGTTAATAAAAAATATCAAAAAGATTTATATTTAAGTATAGAAAGAAAAACCTCACCACAAAAAGAAGAAAAGCAAAAAAATGAACAAATTCAAATTAATGAAAATTCACATAATAATAATTATAATATATATAATCAAAATAGTAAAATTCATAAAATGAAATATTATCATAGACCATCAAATTCAGTTGTTATAAATACAAACAATAATAATATTAATAATAAATATTATTATATTCAAGATCAAAACTCAAATGAAAAAATAAATCCATTAAATATAAAAAACAAAAAAAAATATTATGATAATAAAACAAAAGAATATGATGGTGATTTTAATTATAATATTATTGAATTAGAACCAAATAATATTCCTCAAAAATTTTTTATATTTAAAAGTATTAAATCAGAAAAAAATATAAATGATAATATATTAGGAAATCAAAATAAAAGAAGAAAACAAAGTGTTAATAATAATATGAAATTTACTAAAACCTTTTCTCCTCAAGGTTTTCATAAAGAAATAATAGATTGTTATGGAACAACTGTATATAAAAAAAATATAAATTTCAATGAACAATTTCCACCTTCAAAAAACAAATTAAAAAATTTGAATTTAGTAAATCCAATATAAAGAAAGCTCAAATAAAAATTAAATAATAATAAATTTAATATAATTAAAAACATTTTCATTTTTTTTCCATATGAAGTTTTAAACAAATTTTTATTAAACTAATCTCATATAAAAATATATATTTTAAAACCTAATATCATTTTTTAAAACTTATTTTATTAATTTTTCATTTTCATCTTTATCATCTTTATTAGATTTATATTGTATAATAATTCCAATAAGAGAAATAAGGAACCAAGCAAACAAATAGAAATAAACATAACTATCGTTAGAAATAGCATCAATTTGTTCCCATTCTTCATGTTTAACTAAATCTAATAATTGACTTTCATTAGGATATTTACCAATAATTAAAGAACTACCTCTAATAATTAAATATCCTCCAATAATTGCAGTACCAAATATTAAAACATGTTTAACAACACAAAGAGCAATTAAAGCAAAAAGAATACAACAAGCAACAACAGTAACATAATATAATAATTGAGCATCCCATTTAATTAAAGGTAATATTGCATCATATACAAAAGTAGATATAGAAAAACCTAATGAAGCTCCTAAAATCATAATGAAAAGTTTAACTGCTTTTATTAAAATACAACCAACAATAAAACCAACAATTGTTAAAATACCCAAAATAATAAAAATACTTCTTTCAGTTTCGATTGTAAATAATGTAAAAATTAATAATAAACCTGCAATGACAACTGCTAATGTTGTTATTATAATAACAGTTCCTTTAACTGCTTTTGCACCTAAAAATACAAGGAAAGCTCCAAAAACACAAGCTAAAATACAAGTAACAACTGGACTTAGATTCATTAAAAATTCAAGAATGTAATAATGATTAATTGGACATGCATGTTTTGATCTACCATAAATGATATTTTCTCTATTATTAATACTAACATTTTGTAAATTTAATTCTATATTATTTACTGTTTTATTACATTCTAAATGAATTATTGTCTTATATTTTTCTCCATTTTTATATTCATCGCCTTCTTCAAAATTTATTTTTAAAACACTTACAGTTTTATTTTCTACTTTTTTATTATAAACTGACCAAGTATTTTTTGGACTTTGACCTTTTGTTGATAATGATCCAGTTAATCTTTTATATTTTTTTTTATCATCTAAATATACAATATTTGAATTTATTTTTTCACCATCCAATGTAGTTACAATATCTTGACAGAAGTTATATATTATTTTTGATTTTTTATCTTTTGATTCATATTCGTAATCTGCATTTTTTTTTTGAAGAGCAAATAATTGATATACATTTGTTTTATTCACCCAAAAACATTTTACATTTATTATTGGATTTTTGTCTTCTGTTTTTGAATCATTTGATTCTGCCATGAAATTATTTTGAAGAAGGAAGGCATTCATTTCTGGAGAAAATTGGTTTAGAAATTTACAGTTTGATAATAAAAATAATGTTGTGAATATTAAAAGTCCTTTTGACATCTTTGTTTATATAAAAAATATATTTGTTTTTATATATTAAAATTCATTTATATAAATTTTTTATTATTAAGGTTCGAATATTTTTTGACATGATATTTTATGATGTTTAATTAAATAATATAATATTAATTAAAGGAAGATTATTAATGTATTAAATATAACGAATAAAAATTTTAATTTGATTTTTTATAAAATTATTATAATAAATCTTATTTATTCGAAATATAGAAATCTTAATGATGACTCATTTTATTTCAATAATATGAAAATAAGCTTTTTTTTATAATTAGAGATTTATTATTAAAAAAGTGGATATTATAAGATAACAATTTAATATGGTTATTAAATAAGATTTGTTTAAATATTGTGGAAAAAAAAAATTACATCTATCTGTTAATAATAATTAAATAATTTTTAATATTGATAAGGTTAAGTTTCATTTATTTTTATTTTTTAATTTTTTTTATGATATTTGCTTTTAGTTATTAAAAAATTGGATAAATTATTTCATTAAATTTTTAATCTATTTAATTTAATGAATAAATAATTAAATTATATAATTATAATTAAAATTAAAATTTAATATTTTTCTTATTTGAAAATAATTCAAAGCAATGATTTAATCAAGAATGTTTATTTTTTTTATAATTTTAAATAAATAAAAAAATTTTATTCTTATTTAAAATACATTTATTAAAAATAAAGTATTTATAATTAAAAAAACATAATTGTTAAATTTCAATATTATTCCCAATTTAAAATTTAAAATTAAATTTAAAAATAAATGAAAGTTTTTCCTAGAAATATTAAAACAGAAAAAGATATTTTATCTGTTATTAACAGAGATTCATTTAAAGAATTAATTAAACAAAATAATTCACTTAATAAAAATTTAAGTAAATTAAATGAAAATTATTATTCAAATATGAAAGCAATTTTTGATTCAGATGAAAACAAATCAAGAGTAATGTCATTTATAAATAAATTAAGAAACAAAGACATATTATCAAAACAAAAAAGTGTTTCACCAATTCAGAAAGATTTAGAAAAGATAAAAGTAAATAAAAGATTTGCGACAAATAAAAATAAATATAATATTAATCATACTGAACCAAATAATAACTATATGAATTTAAAGAAGAAACTTTTACAAAGAAGTTATGAAGAAAATAAACAAAATTATATAAATGAAGATGAATATCAAATTCAAAAACAATTACATTCTATAAAAAATAAATTTTATCAAATTAATACTGCTCCAGTTTATAAAAATAAAAATAAGAAAGAGCAATTTCAAATTACTTTTACTAGGGTTAATATAACTACTATTAAAAACAATAAATATAGTACTAATAATGGAAATAGTAATATGTTATCCAAAGATAATTTTTATTTTTCATTAAACTCTAAAAATGATAAATTAAATTTAAATTTAAATAAAAAACTTTTTCAAATAGACAGAAATAATAATTTATTTTTTAAATCAAATATTTTGGAAAATTACTCTGGTTATAAATTAAGTAAATATGAAAAAGGAGAATTAAAGAATAATTTTTTATTAAATGAATCAATTGAAACTTTAAATAAAAAATTTACAGAAGAATTAATAGAAATAAATAAAATTCCATTAAGATTTAATAATAAATTTAATTATCAAAATGAAATTGATTTGAATGAAAATTTCCAAATATTACCTAATTTAAATAAAGAAAAACTAAATAAAAATTTAATAAGTACTGGAATGAATACAATAAAAGATAAAAGAAAATATGTAGAAAATGGAATAAATGTTAATTTTAATTCTATTACTTCAAATTCTGGAAATAATACTGATATTAATTTAACAAATTGGGATTCTCTTTTTCAAAATCAAATTTCTAGTAATAGTAATAGTAAAAATCTTTTTTCAAATAGTGATTCAAGAATTATAAAAAATGAAAGTTTAAATATTAAAGATATAAAAGAATTTGAATTTTCACCTATACATAAATTAGATAAATCAAATGAAAAAGATGATATAAATGATTCATATTTTTTATAAATTTAAAACATTTAATCAATAATATAATTAGAATTTTTTATTATATTTTGAAATATTTACATAAATAAATTTTAGTTTATATTCTTTAATAAAAGTAAAATTAAATTTTTTTAAAAAAAAATATTTTTATCAAATGGATAAATTTGAAAAAAAATTAAATGATAAAATATTAAGTCAATTCATAGCAGCAAAAGAATGGGGAGATTTAATATCAATATTAAAAGAATTAATAACATATATAAAAAAAGAAATAGAAAAAAAAGAAATAAATTTATCACTTTTAATAGACAAAGTAACAATAAGTAAGAGATTAGCTCAATGTTTAAATCCTCAATTACCAGCAGGAGTACATGAAACAGCATTAGAAATATATGAAATAATATTAAAAGATATTTTAAAAAAAAATAACAATTGTTTAGGTGAAAATTTAGGATATTATGCATCTGGTTTATTTCCATTTTTTCAAAATGCCTCAATTAATAATAAAAAATTATACATTGATAAAATAATAAGGGGCATTTTTTGTAAATTAGAAAATGAAGAATTAGAATTATGTATTACTGGTTTATTAGTAAGTATTTTACCTGGTTTAGATGATCAAAATGAAGATATTAATAAAAATTTAAAAGATGTTTTTAATAATATTAGAAATATTATTTCTAATAGAATTTTTTTTGGTGTTTTATGGTCAATTATTTTAAAAAATCCAATTTTAAGACCAAGTGGTATGAAATATATATGTGAAATTATACCAAATTTTGATAATTATATTCAATTAAATAATGATGAAAAAAATAAAATTGTTAATGATTATTTTCCAATGTTAAATACTATGATTTTAAATGCTTTATGTTCTGTTATTGAAGATGAAGATGTTATTACTATTAGATTAGGAATGGATTTTTTAATTTCAAGATTTCCTTTAAATGAAGATAATACTTTATTTAATGATAATGAAAAAACTGATTTATTAATTAGTGTTCTTAAATTATATATTAAAAATGAATATTCTACAACAAGAAGATTAAGTAATTGGTTATTAGGAGGAATGATTGCAGATGAAATTGATATTAAATCTCCTCAAATTAAATATGTTTTAAAACTTTTAATTAATGCTTTAAAAGGAATTTTTGATATTAATAAAGAAGATATTTCATTTATTCAATTAAAAAATAATTTTAAAATTATTGAACAGTTAATTAGTCAACAAGTTATATTATGTGATGATATAGTTGAAAATATCTCTTTTAATATTATTTCTTCTGTAGTTAATTATTGGAGAATAAAATTAAATGAAAAAGAAGATATTAAAGATAATGAAATTATTACTAAAGTTGGTAATTTTTTTAATAAAGATAGTTCTTTTATACAATGGCTTTGGATTTCTTTAGCTAAAAATTTACAAGAATTTAATTTTGAAGAAGATCAAGATGTAATTAATGCACTTAATAAATTAATTGTTCCTTTAAAATTTACATTAATTTATGTTGATATTAAAGGAATTGATTTAAGATTATATTATTATTTTCCTATAATTTCAAATTTACTTTCAATAATATCTAAATTAGTTATTAATGATAGAGAATCTTTAAAACAAGCAAGACAAATTATTTTTATTTCATTAGTCTTTTTAAGGAAATTACAAACAAAAATAAAAGATGAAAAAACAATAACAAAATCATTAAATATTGAAGAAGATAAAATATTAATTAATAATTTTCATATACCAAAAGAAGTATCATTTGAATCAATAAATAAAAATGGAAAAATTTCAAAAATTTTAAAATCACTAACTGAATCAATAATACTATATCAAAAATTTTATATATCAATGTTGAATGTATTAATTTGTTTTCCAATTAATGAACAAATAACAAGAAATGAAATGAGAATGTTTAAACAATCAACTGAATTATTAATAAGATTACAAGAATATGCTAATCAAGAAATAATTCCTGATTGGATTTTTAATATAGAATCATTTATTTTTAAAGGGAATATACTTTTATCACTTGAAAGTTCAAATTATATTCTTGATTTAATTATGCATAATTTTGAAGATAATTGCAATATATATCAAAAAATTCAAAATAATTTAATAAAAGATGATATTAAAGATAATATTATTGATGAAGAATTATTAAAAAAATTAATGTCAATTGGTAAAGTTACAAAAAACTTTTTGGAACTTTTATTTTCTAAATTATGGTTAATGTTACAAGAACAAACTTATCAAAAAAAAATAATAGATTTATTAATTAAAATTTTCCAAATTGATAATGCTATATTTATAAAAATAATAATAAGTACATTTTCATTTAAAGAATATCAAATGGATGTTGAAGCAATAAAAAATTTTACTCAATTTTGGAAATTATCAAATGAATATTATGAAGATTTAATAATATTTAAAAATGGAGAATGTATTTTAGAAACTTTAAATTATTTAGAACATGAAAATCCTTTATTAAGACATTTATCAAAAAGTTGGCTTAATCAAACAATAAAACAATTTTATAAAGTCGTAGATCCAATTTTAGCAATTTTATTAGATATAAATATATTATTTGAAGAAAAAAATAAAAAATTAATATTTACAAAAGAATATAATACAAAATTAATAATAGGTGCATTTAGATATATGAAAAATTTAATATTAAATGTTTCAGGTGTAAATTATTTTATAAATAATTATCCAAATGCTAGAATTTTATCAATTGATGCATTAAAAAATACTATTAATATAAGAAATGATAATGATAATTATTTATATTTATTAATTAAAATATCATTAAGATTTATTAAAGGAAAATATTATGATGAAAATAATAAAGTTTTCCAAAGAGATAATTACTCAGTTAACGCTACAGCATGTGAATTTTTAGAATTTTTATTAAGTTATATTGGTGATAAAAATCAATTATTACAAATTGCCATTTTTATTATTGAATCTGTTGTTGAATTATTAGAAGAAGCTATTCAATCAAAAGATGAAGTTATGCAAGTTCAATTATTAAATTTATTAAAACAATTATTATTTAATACTCAATCTGAACATAATAAACATAAAGAAGAAATTACATCTTTAATTATGAAATCTAATTTAATTGATTGTTTGATTAAAGGAATTAGAATTGAATATTTTTTTGTTAGGAGAAATTTTATTGAGTTTTTAGAAGGAATTTTACCCATTTTAACTAATTTATTTTATAACACTAATTGTAAACAACTTATTAGTTATGCAATGGATTTTATTTCTACTTTTTCACATTTTTTAATTGAAAGAGTTTATTATACAAAAAGAGTAAAAAAAGATACAAATAGATTTAGTCATTCAAATCAATTAAACAAAAATTTTATTTTTAAAAATTATTTAGATGAATATCAAGAGTATAAAAGATATGATGAGAATGATATAATGTTAATTTTAAAAGGATTAAAAACATTATTGTCATATTTTATTCATTTAAAATATGAATTTACTAAAACAAGAGAAACTTTTGATAAAACATTTTGGATTAAATATGTTCATGAGTTCACAAATCAAACTAAAACAAATGATACTTCATTTAGTGAATTATTTATTAAATTATTTAGTAATGATGAACTTGATGAAAAAGATGATTCAGATTATAAAAATAATATACCAAAAGTTATTTATTTAGAACAATTAAATAATTTATTAGTTTCTTTTTTAATTTGTTGGAATGGAAATAGTGAATCATATATGAATTATGATTATTGTTTAAATAATAATGGAATTTTGGCTTTTAAAAGAAATGATAATTATAAATTTAAAAGTAATAATGAATTAAATAATAATGATAATTTAGAAAATGAATCTAAAGAACAAATTAGAAATATTTTAATAGATTTAACATTTAATTTATTTATTAAAAATCCTATTGATTTTATGCATTATTACATTAATATTTGGTGTGAAAGTCCTGTTGATCAATCAACAATTGATTTTAATAAGTCTAATAATAAATATATGGATAATTTTTATAAAGTATCAAAAGATAAACAATTTAAATTATCAATAATTGAATTATTAATGTCTTTATCAATTCCTTTACCACTTCTATTATATTCAATTCAAAGGGTTTTATCTTATCATTATCAAGTTTATAAAAATTCATATGTAAAAGGTAAAAATAAAATGCTTAAAACATCATATAAAGAGAGTGTATTTGAAAGTAAAATATTACATTTTTTATATTCATATCTTATTTACTATTCAAATGAAAAAATAGATAAAATAGATTTATGTGAATATTGGAAAAGATATATAAATATTTTCAATATAATAATTGAGAATACAAAATGTTCATATACTTATTGTTGGATATATGAATTATTAAATATTTTATTAGAAAAATTTTCCTTAAAGAAAATAGAAGAAAATTCAATAAGAAAAGAAATAGGAAATATATTTACAATAATAACAAAGAAATTATCAGACATATCATTTTATTATAAATTTGATAGTGAATATCAAGAAGATGAATATTTGGTTCTTCCAATATTACCTACAGTTTATACTGAAATTACTCAAGTTGAATTTCCAGAAGAGAATTTATATAAAAAATTAAATGAAAATATTCAACAACAGAAAAAAAAATTTGAACTACCAACTAATACAATTATTATCAATAAAGAATCAAACAATTATATGAATAATATAATGAAACTTAATGCCAAAGAAGCAATTGTTTTTAATGACTTATTTAAAAATGATCCTAATACTAAAGAAAAAAGTTTTATTATTCAATTTTATCATTTTTTATTTAAAGTATTTCTTATTTCTTCAGAATATGAAGAAGTTGATAGAAGATTAATACAAGTTCCTGATAGTTTACAAAAAATATATAGACAATTATGTTTCATTTCTTTATATAATTTATTTCTTACTAATTGTACAAACATATTCTTTAATAATGAAAGTAAAATTAAATATTTTTTAACAGATCTAATTCAAAATATAATTAAATTAATGCAAAAAAGCAAATTTTCAGATGACTTATTTCAAGAAATTGCAACTAAGTTTTTAAGTCATTTAATAGAAGCATCAAAATATACTTTTTTTGTAGCACAACAAATGATAATGGATTACTTTTTAGGAAATTCATTTTTTGATACTACTCAAGTAATTTTAAGAGAATGGAAAATTATTCTTTCACATTATTCAAAACAAAATCCAGAAATGATTACTGATTTAATAAAACAAATGGAACCTTTTTTAATATTTAAAAAAGATACTTCTTTTAAAATAAGGACTTTAAGAAGAATTTCTTTTGTTATATATAGTTGTGAAAAAGATAGATTTAGTAATAAATTAAATATTATTAAAGATAAAGTTAAAGAATATATTACATCATATTCTGATAATGGTGAATTAGAAGCAGAAATTTTTTTAATGATAAGAATACTTTTTTTAAGATTTAGTCATGATAATATTATGGAAATGATAAAAAGTTTTTGGCCAATTATTTTTGGAGAATTAGATTTAAATATTAAAGAAAAGAAAAAATTACAAAAAAATGAATCTATTATTTTATTAACTGAATCTTTTAAATTTATTGAATTATTATCTCTTGCAAATATTGAAGAATTTTCTTTATATCAATGGATTTTTATAATTGATACTTTTGATATGAATCGTTTAAAGTCTTCTGATCCTTATTCTTTATTATCTTCACTTTTAAATAAAGAAAAAAAAATATTTCATCCAATTGCAATGAATGTAACGAAAAATTGGAAAAATGATGATAGTGATTTAATAGGAAATTTTAAAGCTAAAAGTGAACTTGTTATTTTACCTGAAAAAAAAACACATGAAGAATTAGTTAATAAAGTTAAAGAATTCTTTTATTCAATAGGTGATATGAATAATTATAGAATTAAAGTTAATTATGAACAAATTGAAGAAGTTATTGAAAAAGATTTCTTAAATAATAAAAAATAAAAAAAATATTATATCAATAGTATATAAAAATATTTTAAATTTAAAAATTCCATTAATTTAATTTGAAAAAAAATTTTTTCTTTCATATTTAATAAAAAATAATAATAAAAATTAAAAAAAAATATAATAATTACATCTTATAAAAAATAAAATAAATCTCCAAAAAAAAAAAAATATATATATTCCCATTAAAATAAAAAAATTTATATAAAAATAAAAATGACAGATTTAAAAGATCAAAAATCAATAATCGAAGTATACGAAGACAACTTTATCCAAGAAATAAAACGTATAGGAAAATACATAAAAGAATATCCTTACATAGGAATGGATACAGAATTTCCAGGAAATGTATATCCTCTTCAAAACTTTACAAATAATTTCTATTACAAATTTATAAAATTAAATGTAGACAAATTAAATTTAATTCAATTAGGAATAACTTTATTTAATGAAAATGGAGAAATGTTACCTGAAGGTTCATGTTGGCAATTTAATTTAAAATTTAATATTAATTCTGATGTCCATTCTGGTGAATCAATTTCATTATTATCTAATTCTGGAATTGATTTTATGACTTTAAAAAAAAAAGGTATTCCTTATAATTTATTTGCTGAATATTTTATTTGTAGTGGTTTAGTTTTAAATGATGAAGTTACTTGGATTTCTTTTAATGGTTTTTCTGATTTTGCTTATTTACTTAAAATGTGTTTAAATGTTGATTTACCTGAAAATGAAGATGAATTTATTAATCTTTTAGATATGTATTTTCCTAATTATTATGATATTAGAATTTTATCTAATAGTATTGATAATTTAAAAGGTGGTTTAAATAAAATTTCTATTCAATTAGGTATTGAAAGATTTGGTACTTTACATCAAGCTGGAAGTGATTCTATTGTTACTGGGGATGTATTTTTTAAATTAAAATTTATGAATTTAATAAGTAAAGAAGATATTTTAGATAGGAAAAATATATTATTTGGTATTGGAAGAGGAGCTGATGATGATGAAACTTATCAATATACTATGTTTTCAAATGATACTATTAATATTAATAATAATATTAATGGATTTAATAATGTATTTTTTGGAAATTATTATAATAATAATAATGTTAATATCAATGATGCTAAAATTTTTCAGTATATTCAAAAAAAAGGAAGTTTTGATTCGAATCATTATAATAAGTATCCTTGGAATATGTTAGTTGTTTGAATGAAATATATTTGTTGCTAATTTAAAATTATTTTTTTTGATTTTATATAAATAAATAATACTATGTTTTATAATAATAAATAACTATTTATTAATTATAATCAAAAATTAGAAACGTTTATAATATATATTTTATATTATTTGATTATTTGGTTTAAATCATATCAATTATAAAAATATGGCTAATTATATTAAATTAATTATTCATATAGTTTTTAATACAAATTTTGGAATAAGGATTATTATTAAGTCCAATCTTTAAACTTGAATGAATTTTATTAATTATTGGTCTAACATCTTCAATGTTATATTCAATAAATTCCAATAAAATTCTTTCGAAATCTTTTAATTGATTATCATAAACATCATAACACCAACTTTTAATTAAAAAACCATTATCTGGTTGAAATTTAAAATTATCTTTTTCATTTTCGATAATAATAGTTTTACTTAAATCTCGACCTATTTTACTTAAATCTTTATATTTATTATTTGAACAATCATAAGATATATGTTCTCTTGATAAAGCATATTGAAAAATATCTCCATTATAATCAATAATTTTAAGTATTTTTTCACAATACTATAAAAATATAATTAAAAAAATTAATTTTACTTCTTTTATTCCTGCAGTAAATGCGATTATTTCATATTTATCTTTTAAATTATTTAAAAAATCAAAAACATAAGGTCTTACTAAAATATTTGTTTTTCCTTTATGAATAATTGCATGTTCTAAAGTTTCATCTAAATCTAAAACTAAAGTATATTTGAATTTTGGATTAATTGATGGTAAAATTGAATTTTCAGAATTTAATAATAGTTTACTTTTATAAAATGATGGTTCTGGAATTAATGATACTACTATTGTTTGAATGATTATTTTTATAAAAAATGTTGTGTTTAATCTATTTATTGATAATAATAAAGAACTTATTGAATCTGCAATTAATTTCGTATCTAAATTACAAATAAATTTACATTTTTTTTTTAGTTTTTTTAAAGTTTTATTCATTAATTGATTTATTAAAACATTTTTATCAGATATTTTATCAGAATTAAATTTTTCATTACAAGTTTTTTCGTATTTATCTAATTCCATATTTCCAAAAATTGTATTTAAAATATCATTATATTCAATTTTAGATTTTAAAAAAGTTATATATACTAAATATGATAATAAAGAAATATTTTTATAAACTTTTTCATATTTAACAATACTTTCTACATAATAAATATGGAATATTAATTTTGAATATAAACACATTTGCATTTTATAAATTTTATCTAAATAATTGCCTATTTCTTGTCCAAACATTGAAAATAAATCACCTTTAAATTTTTTTAATATATTAAAATAAGTTAAAAATAAAGTTTTAATTTTTTGAAAATTATTTTGAAATTCAAACTCAGTTAAATTTTGTTCGATTAAATAATGGATTTTGATTAAATGAAAGCAAATATTAAAATTATCATTTTCATCTATGTTTGGAATAAAGGAATAATCAATTATATTTTCAAAAGAATTATTAGTTAAATTTCTTGATTTTTTTTTTAATAATTTAATAGAGTTATCAGAGTAATTTAATTTATATTTTGTATTATTAAATCTATAAGAATTTACAAGTGTATTATGATGTTTAATTTCTTTATTTTGTAAAATATTTTCTTTATTTTTTAAAGAATCATTTTTTGACTTACCGAATGTATCCTCAATTGGAGGTAATTCAAATGAATTAAACAAACAACTTGTTCCATTAAATAAAATATTATTTTTATGATTTAATTTGAATTTAAAATCAAAGTTCAGTTCTGAATTTTTCTTTAAGTCCTTAATAAAAAATTGTTTTATATTTGGAAGAACTAATTTATTACTTGCAATCATTTTGATTTTATGAATTGTATAGTTATTAAAAATAAAAATAAAAAATTAATAATCATAAAATAAAAAAAATAATTTTCTTTGAATTTTTTTGTAAATAAATATTTTTTTAATGTCAATTAATATTTCATCACGTTTTATTGATTATTTAATAGAAATTGGATTTATTGACTATGATACTTCAAAACAATTAAATAATATTTATCAAGATATTTTATTAAAAGAAAATAATATTGAATTTAAAACAGCAATGTGTGCTTCATTAATGTATTATATTCAAAATATGAATGAAAATCAACAAAAATTTTTAAGTTATAATCTTATTATAAATTACTTTAATAAAATATTCAAAGATAAAGTAAATAAAATAAGAAGTTTATTCAATATAATAATTGGTAATCAAAAAGTATTATTATTAAAAATATTAAATAAATGGTCAACAAAAAAAATAAATATTAATAATAACAGCATAAATTTAGTTGAATCAAAAGGAAAAATTAATAAAAATAATTCATTACGTTTTTTTAAATCAAGTTCAAATTATAATTATTACCATAAATTAAAACAAAGAAATATTCCTTTAGAAGCATCATGGATTAAAAAAGAAAATGAAGAATTACAAGAATGTACATTTAGTCCAATCATTAATAAAAATGGAAGATTAAATTCTATTCCAAATAATAATTCTTCTGTTTTTGAGAGATTATATGAATATAATAAAAAAAAAATTATTAATCAAAAAATTAATAATTTTGATTCTGAAGACTCTGAATTTACTTTTAGAAAAAATAAAGATACTAAAAACCATAAAAAGAAAAATTTGAGTGTAGAAAAAAAAAAATGCATAAACAATAAAGAGAAAAAATTTCATAACTTAAGTGATGACTTTACTAAGGAGTATACATATGATCCTAATTTAATTAATAGTAATAATAAAAATAGAGAAATGAAAAATTTAAAATTTTTAAATCTATTTATAAATGAAGAATTAAGTAAAAGAAGTTCATTAAAAAATAATATTAAAACAAAATATAATTTAAATTACTCATTAAATGATATTAATAATTTCAATTTAAATAATAAAATTAATAGCAAAGAAAGTAATCAAAACAATAATAATTATGAAAATATAAACCAGATATATATGCAATTAAAAAATAAATCTTTTAATCATAATAAAAATTTAAGTAATATAAAAACAAGTAATGATAATTTAATTAAAAATGAATATTTAGATACAATTGAAATGAACTTAAAAAATAAATTTTCAAATTTAGAAAATGGAAATAAAAATGAATCAATAAATTTAAAAAAATATTCACAACTAGAAAAAGAAGAAATCACAAAAAGAATTATAGATAGATTATATTCAAATTCATCAACAAGAGAAAAAAATATATTTAATAATATTGAAAATTAAAATAAATAATTAAAATAAAAAATATAAATTAATCTAATTGTAAATTAATTTTAAATACATTTTTTAAAAACTTTTTTTATATTTAAAATATCATTCATTAAATTTAAATTTAAATAATATAATTAATTGTTGATTTTATCATTACTTCAATTTATCATTTAAAGAAGTGAAACTTAAAGAAATATCAGAATCATTTATAGAGGGTGATAATTTTTTTAATTTACAATATTTAACAAATAAGACAATAATAAATGTTATTATTATTAAAATAACAAAACCCTTAAAGAATATGCAAAAGCTAAAAGTGATTCTTTCATTTAAAATATTTACCATCAATAAAATAGAAACTTGTAATATTTGGATAAAGAAAAATAGGATGAATTATATATAAACTTTATTCAATTCTTCCTTTTATAAAAATATATAAAAATATAATTATCTAATTTAATTCTTTTATACTATATAATTATTATTTTAAATAATTTAATTTGCATTTTTTTCATCAAGATTTCAAATATTAAATTGTTTGAAGATTTTTCCTTAATATTTTCTTTTAACAACAATTTATAAATATGTTAATCCTTTATCATCATTATTTTTAAAATATATTTATAATATATAGGTATATATTCTAATAAATTAATTTTATATTATTTCTAATTCATTTGTGGTTAATATCATGAATATAAAAATAAAATATGGATAATTGAAGTTTATTTACATCTATATTTATATATTTTTATTTGATTCATTTAAAATATTATCATGATAACTTATTTGAAATATTGAAATAAAAAAGTAACATAATGAAATATTCATTTATTTTTATTATTTTATAAGTTTAATTAATATTTAGAAAAATTAATATTTCAATTTATAATAAAAAATTCTCATTAAATTTTAAATTGTATTTAGAAATACACATATAATTTTCATGAGAAAATTTCCTTTTTAAAGCTAAATATTTTCCTTTTTCCATTTTTTCTACAGAATAAATTAATTTAATTACACAATCTTTAATATCTTCAAATTGTACTTTTGTAATTTCCCATAAATTATTTTCATCAAAAGAACAAAAAATATTATCTTGTTTATATAATTTTAAAGCAATAAAAACTGCACTAGATGCAATAAAACTAGGTTTAAATTTAATTAATTTATAATCAATTAAAGCTACTTCAATTAAATATCTACAAAGAAAAAAAAATTTATCATCAAATTTTAAAAATTGTTTATAAATTTCTAAAAATCTAAAAGATGAAGGAATAACAATATTAAATTCTAAAGCTTTTAAAATATCATTTTCCATATTAATCATTTGATTTCTATCATAAGCATTATCAGTCATATAAATAAAATCTTTAATTTCAGGCCAATAAATTTCTTCATATTTACAAGCAATAAATAAAGAACAAATTCCTAATAATTGTAAATATTTTCTATTAATATCTCTTTTACTTAAATATCTATCTAATATATTAATTGTTAAAAAAAGAGTTTCTGGTAATAATTTAAATTTTAAATGTACATCAATTAACCAATCTAGTAAAATTAATCTCATTCTTTCCGTTATATCATTTTGTATTGTTTCCATATAATTATCTTTTGGTAAAAAATCAGTTTCTGTTGATTTTAAATGATCAAATATATCATCTAAATATTCTTCTACTAATTGAGGGTCTTTATTTATGTTTGTTTTTTTATTTTCTATTTCTTTTTCTTTTTCTATTTCTTTCTCTTTCTCTTTTTCTATTTCTATTTCTTTTTCTTTTTCTATTTCTTTTTCTATTTCTTTTTCTTTTTCTTTTTCAATTTCTTTTTCATTGCCTTTTTCCTTTTTAATTTCTTTTTTATTATCTAATTTTATTATTTGAGTTTCTCTTATTGTTTTAATTGATTTTTCTTCAATATCAATATCCATTAAATTACTATTACTTACTTTTGGATTAACTGTTATAATTCTTTTTATAATAATTTGCTTTTCATTAGGTATACATGATAATGGTTTTAATTTTTTTTCAATTTTTGTGAATTTAAATCCTTTTTTAACAGTTATTTTATTTTCTTTTGATATAATTGAATTTCTAGTTAAGTTTATTGAATTTTTAGAAAATTTTGATGATAAAATATCTGAAGAATGTTTATTATAATTCCTTCCTTTTATTTTTGAATATTTCGTTAAATTTGAATAATTAGTTAATTCTTTACCAAATTCACGACTTAACTCTTTTTCTTTTGTATGATGATTATTTTTATTTTGTATAAAATTTTTGATTGTCGATAAATTATTTTGATTATTCATTAGTCTTATAATACTATGATCCTTCTTTGATATATTAAGAAAAGTTTTCATTATTTTCTTATTTATTTTATTTTTAAAAAATAAATTATGTTTAAATAAAAATTTATAAAATTATACAATTAAATATAATTAATTTATAAAAAGTAAAAAAAATCTTAAAATATAAAAATGGTTTCTAAAAGAGTAAATTTTGTTATTTTTATATCTAATTATTTTAGTTGATTCATTAATTTATCTTTTAGTTCTTTTAATTTTATATATTCATTGAAATTATTAATAATATTATTATCTTCAGTTTTTATAAAATAAATATTAATAAAAAAATTTCCCCATCCGAGACTTGAACTCGGGTCTTCTCGGTGAAAGCGAGATATCCTAACCCCTAGACTAATGAGGATTACAAATATTATTAAATGATTAATATTATAAATTATAAGCTAAATATAAAAACATAATTTGAAAATTTTTATTATATTTTAAAATCTTTTAATTAAAAAAATTTAATATATTTATTTTTCATTATCTTACCTAAAATTAAATAAAAAATATTATTATAATAAAAAAAAATATTTTATTTAATCATCCAATAAATCAAAAGAATAAAGTTCTCTATGAAATAAATCAAGTGCTTGTCCAAATTCAATAGGTTTATCAATTTTAATTAAATGTTCATTTTCTGTATTTAAATCAAGTTTAGCAAAATTATCTTTTTTAGTTTGATTCATATATAAATCTTTATAAATTTTATCATAATTAGCATTTTTATTTTTATTATTTTTTCCTTTATTTAAATTTGGATAAGTACTTTGTCTCATTGATTTAGGTCTATTAATTATTTTATCAGCTTTTTCATGTTTCGTATAATCATAATTATAATTATAATTTTTAGGTTTATTATTCCATAAAAAACCACTTCCAGGAATTTTTTTTTCTTCATTTTGTTTTTGTGTTTTTTTTTCTCTAATTTCACCCAATCTTTTTATATATTGATTATATGATTCAGGATCTTCAATAATTTCTGCTGCTTTATCATTTAAAACTTCTTTATCAATTACTTTCTCACTCTATTTTTTTTTTAAATATATATTATAAAAATTATATATTTACCATTAATGGTCTAAAATAACATTCTTCTACATCTTTATTATTTTTTTTTTCTTTTATTCCTTCTATTTCTAATGCTCTTTTTTGTAACCATTTATCTTGTCTTTTCATAAATGATTGTAAATTTTTATCTAAATTCTCATCTTTTTCTTTATTATTTTCACCATTATCATCTTCTGTCATATTTTTCATTTTGTAATTATTGAATTTTTTAGGTGCAAATGTACATTCACTGAATTCAGTTTTATTTCTATTTTTTATCATTTCATCTCTATATTTCTCCTCTTTAGCTTTTATCATTTTACTTTGATTATATAACATATTCCATCTTCCTCCTTTTTTATCATTATTACTTATAACATTATCTAATTTTTTTTTATGATGAAATTGTTCAATAAATTCACTTCTTTTTGTCTTATCTTTCCCTTCATTTACTTTAGACATTTATAAAAAAAAACTAAAAAAAAAATATAAAAAAAAATAAAATAAAAAAAAAAAATCCTAAAATTAAAAAATAGTCAAAAATAAAAAAAATGGATTCATCACTTCGTATAGCATATCATGGTGGAAGTTGGTATTCCGATGACCCAAAATACTTAGGTCCTCAATTAAACAATTATTTATCTTCAGCAGAAAAATATGAAAAATACAATAATTTAAAAAGTATAATTGTTCCTCATGCAGGATATAGATATTGTGCAGAAACAGCAGCAAAAGCTTTTATAAATATTAATCCTGATAATTATGATAGAGTTGTTGTATTAGGTCCTTCTCATCATGAATATTTTCAAGGTTGTGGTTTATCATCTTTTCAAAATTTCGAAACTCCTTTTGGTAATGTTAAAATTGATACTTCAACTACTGAAAAATTAATAAAAGATAATTTATTTTTTAAATTAAGTGAAAGTGTTGATTTAAATGAACATTCAATTGAAATGGAAATGCCATTTTTAAAATATATTTTTGGAGA
>JAEEGL016037715.1_pt1 | contig 31091 bp, 27 predicted proteins | sample 9134231 | NCBI WGS metagenome assembly JAEEGL01 (sample SAMN16246548, study PRJNA631951) | gut metagenome | biome: gut microbiome; feature: rumen; material: fiber-attached | host: Bos | place: Iran: Karaj | collected 2018-10
AAATCAGATGAGTGAATATCGATATGAAATGGAATATGATGCTGTGACACACAAACTTCAAAGGAAAACGCCATATGTCCAGAAGACGATGCAATATCCAATTAAATTGGCTTATGCATTTACCATTCACAAAGCACAGGGACAAACCTACAAAAAAGTAATTATAGATTTAAATAGTCACATTTTTGCTCCTGGACAATTGTATGTGGCATTAAGTCGTGCAAAATCATTGAATGGCCTCTATTTAACAAAGCCAGTAACCTATAGTGATATTATTTCAGATGATTCTATTTTTGAATTTCTAAATAAGTTGAGGTTTGTCAACGGGGTAAGAGATGAGGACGCAAAGCCTTTGACAATAGAGAATGTAGAAGCAAAAACAAGTGGCATCTTTGCTTCCTATGTTCAAAAGAACGAGAAAGGTATAATATCACGAGAGCGTATATTGAATGCAATTGGAGCCTTTAAGATTTTGATTGCAAATAAAGAGTATGAAAAGGGCTGTTGGGAGATACAAAAGATTGTAGATATATTAGCAAATACATATCAGGCAGATGATTATATAAATAGCCTATATGACATCAAGGGTGCCTATAAAACAGAGGAAGAATGTCTTGCTGCGTTTAAACATCTATTTGAGATATATGTAAATATACTTAACTACCCACTAAGACAGTATTGTCATGATTGAAAAATAATGAATATATTGAATATCCTAAAAATAAGTTTAGTCGTAATGCTATTATTATGCTTGGCACCAATGCCGTATGGGTATTATATGTTGGTGCGATTTGTGGCAATGGTAGCCTTTGCCATATTTGCATATGGATATTATGAGCAGAACAAAACCTCGTTGGCTGTAACCTTTTCCGCCTTGGCTTTGCTATTTCAACCTTTTATAAAGATTGCGCTGGGTCGTGTGATGTGGAATATAGTGGATGTAGCAGTTGCTTTGCTACTTATATTCTTGTTCTTAAAAGAAAAGTAGCGAATCTCCACATTTGTTTCTTGTATTGTGTTCACGCAAAACTCTTTGATGACAATTATCTCCTCCAAACGATGTAGGTTTCTTGGGCTTTGTCCCAATGCTCGAGGTCGTGGGTGTTGCGATTGCCCTGTTCATCTTCGTAGAGGGGAAGTTGGACACTGCCGACAAGGGCTATAGCCTCCTGGACGCCCATGTCGAGGAGGGCTTGAGAAAAGTCGTGCAGAGATTCACGGTCAACACTTTCCACAACAACGATGGCTTGCTGATGGTAGCACAGGGCACGACGAATGGCCTTTCCTTTTGGCAAGGTTTCGCCCAATTGACCATCATGAACGAGCGAGAACTGTCGGAAAAAGTAGCCGCCCTGTTCTACGGCCCGCTCAAAGAGCGGTGTCTCGGGACTCATGCCCATGGTGAGCTTGTCGCCAATAATGGCACAGAAACCATACTTGGGATGACCACGTGAAAGTAACTCACCGCGATAAACGAAGGCTCCCGAAATCTGTCCGTTGTCAGCTCGATAGTCAGCAGCTTGTGCGGCAAGAATGATGCTCTTGTCATCATAATTCAGGTCACCTACGAGCATTTCCACACGGCCTCCAACGGGTGCGTAGATTTGTAATGGAATGTCGTTGATGGTGTCACGGCTGAATTGGGTATATGGTTTTGTCTTAGTGTCCGATTCGTAGGTCACCACTTCGGTGGTGTCAACAAAGGGTTCTGGAGCATAGTTGCTGGGGGACTTGGCGGTACGATGCATCAGCACCCAACAAAGTATAACCAAAATGAGCAATATCGGTATTAGAAGCCAAATCCACCCACGAAAGCGAGGCTGTTGGGTGTCGCCTTTTTGAGGTGTGCTTCCTACAACACGTATCTCATTGTCAGTAATATCATATAATTCTTTTTCCATACTATAACCATACTGATTTACGATTTCACAATTTCGCCCTCAATGAGTTCCTTAAGTTTCCTCAAGGACTCGTGCGACACCTTTGATGTTTCATATCGATGCCCATTGGGGTCGCGCAACATTAGTTGCTGACGGGTGAGACTAATGTAGAAAATGTAGTTCCGATTTATGATTAGGCTACGTCCGATGCGGATGAAGGCTTCTGCCTCCTCACCTAATTGCTCACTCATCATGTGTTCAAGCTGTCCCAACTGAAATAGCACAACACGTGTTTCCTCGCCCACGATATATATGGTGGAATAGTTCCCGTCGGCCTCTATGCTGACAATGTCGTTAGCATAGAGCCGGACGAGTTCTGTGGAATTGCTTATGATGAGTTGTCGTTTCACGCAGCAAAGATAGTTATTTAATTCATAATTCCCAATTCATAATTCAAAATATAGGCTCGAAATATCAGAAAGGTTGAAAAATGACCTCACGCGTGTGTCTCCTTTCTTACTTTCTGACATAATCGCGCCACGTGTCACAGTGCAGACGAAGTTGCTGTGCCACCTCTGTATGGGGACATTCGTCCATGACCTCCTTGTTGCGCTGCATAGCGTGAAGCAGGCGAGCTTTCAACTCGGAGTCGGTGATTTCATCAAGTCCTTCTTGTATCAGACGGTTAGTGTTTTCTATCATATTCTTATATTCCTTTGTGTGAATAGTGCCATTCCATTCGTCAGACCATTCTTCATCATCGTAATAGCCTCGACTATACTTTGTCAATGCCCAACAATAGTCCCACTGATTCTTTAGTGCTGCGGCATAGTAGACTTTGGCCTCGCCGCGAATGTCGGCTGTCCGACCATATTTCATGTCATGCTCATATTGTATCATGTGTTTCGCAAAATTGAGTTTATAGTCGTTAGTTGTCGTCAAGCGCTTTCGTCGAGGGTTTGGGTCTTCAACGGAAAGGTCAAAGGGATCGCGCAAATAGTAACCCTTCTGCTCTCGATAGATGTTTGTCTCGCGTTCGTATCCTTTAGGTAAGCGAGACAGCCACCGTTGGGCTTCCTCGTATTTGTTTTCGCGTATATAGTGCGTCCCTACAATGTCATGCCAAAATACAACGTCCTGGTTGCTACCTGAAGCCAAGAAAAGGTCAAACTCCCCCTGACCTTCTGTTTGCCAACGGACATAAGTGGCAAGTTTATTGGCAGAGAGTGAATCTGCAAGTTCAAACATATCGGAACTATAAGAAAAGAAGTCCCAATAGAATCCGTCTTCTCGCCATTCTTCATGGACCATTGTATTATTCCCCAGTTTGCGGAATAGGTAGTAGTCGGCAAAGTTGGCTAATTGCAATGCGCGCGTGGTGCGCCCAGCCTTTATCATACGTGGACAAACGTCGATGTGTAAGATGCGTCGCATGGCATCGTTCCAGTAATAGGTGTTCCCATCCCATTTGTAGCAAGCCATTTTACTCAATCGCTCCTTCTCTGCAGGATTCATGTTGTTGTCTATTTGTTGACATAGCCATCGTAGGTCTCGAAATAATCGTTGGTCATAGTTGTGGTTCATTGGAAGAATTTGTGCTTCCACATGCATCCGTAGCAAACGAAACGATTTGCGGAGAAAGTCATCTTTGCAGAGTCTCTCTCCTTGCCGAATGTATTTCATCGACTCCTTCGGCTGCTCCAAAATGTCATATGTAACAGCAGTGGCATAATTCCACATAGCCAGGTCTTTCGCTTTTCGCTCGAGTACGACACGCCGACAGAGTTTTAGGAATTGTTCAGCGCGAAGACTGTCACCTTTGTCCCATGTTCTGTAATAATACCAGTCTCTCTCGTTCGGTGGGCAATAATTTCTATCAAAATGCGTCAATAAACATTGTATTTCTTCTGGGAAGTAGGGAGAGTTGGGGCAATACTCATAGATGTATTCCATCTCATCGTCACGATTTTTTCGGCACATGCGCAAAGAAGCAATGTCTCCAACACGGGCATAGATGTCAGCTGCAATGCTGTCGTTCCCCGTTTGGTGATAGGCTGCGGCCACCTCTCGCTCAGCCATCGTAAAGATTACGTCGTGAGTGAGACTGTCACGCTGTTGTTCCCAAAATTCGATGGAGTCGTCCCAACGTCGAAGTGTGTTCAGACAGCGCAACCCTTGTAGCACATATCGACCTCGAAACACGCCCTCGGCGCAGTTGTGACAAGTTTCTACCAGTTCCTCGAGCGCTTGCATGTAATCGCTGCTGCGACTCGACGGGAAATACCACGGGTCGTTCATGGCATTACGTATCTTCTGCACGTTGCGAGCCACCTTTAGACAATAGCCGGCCTCTTCGGAGTCGAAGAATACGTTGTGGCTTCCGCTTGCGTAGTTCCCATATATGATTGCCTCGAGATGTTCGTCGCTCATCTTTGTGCCTGTCTGCTGCCGCCAAAGTTTCAGGTTCTCCTCGCGAAAGTCGAATCCTTTCATATCGTATATGCGATAGTCGTTAAAAGGATATTCCACATACGGACCGATGTCCTCCATGATGCGATAGAGATGAGTGTCTTTTGGGGAGTAGGGGTCGTAGCAGCATGCGCTTGCCGTTGTAGTCAGTAGGCTAATTGCCAAAAATAGTTTCAATCTCATTATAGGAGTATCGTTTAATATTTTTATTGTCGAGGTGATAAAGGATGGTGCCGCGTCCGTGTTCGGGGGTGGGTAGTTTCGTTTCCACGAGTTTTTTAACTTTCATGATTTCGTCGAAATCCACCTCCTCATGTCTTACCTTTTCTCCAGCCCTTCGCAAAGAGTCTGCCTGATGAGAAGAACGCAAAATGCCTTTGAACTCACCGTCGTGGAACCAAAGATCCCAAGCAAATGCCGGGTAAGCGATGTCGAGAGGCAAATCGTATCGTACCCTTTTAAGGTATGGTTTTACGTCATCTACAGAAAGAATGGAGTTTTTGACTGATGGATCGCGCAGATTGTTAGTGTTGTAAAGCATTAATACACCATAATCGACGGGTGGGGCATGTCGACGTAGTTGATGGAGGCGTATGGTGCTTGAAAGATACGCGGTGTCAGGCATTTGATGACGCACTTCGCTGCAGAATGTGAAAAATGCCTCCTCTGTTGAGTTTGTCCAATCGCAGTCAAGCTGTATCTCACGCACTTTGTACATGGGAATGTCGTAAAACGAGCGCATGTTGTCGATGCGTTCCAGCATCTTCTTCGCTATTTGTCGGGTCTGCCCCCTCCTATGTATGTTGTCGATGGCTTCGGGGGTAATGAAAATGGTAGGCACGATTTCCGGGAATTCAGTATACCAATGATTCTTGATGACTACAGAGGCTGTAGGGACGGGCTGAGGCCCATGCCCATCAATGATGTCCTCGAGAGTTACATCGAAAAAACGCACATACAGTCGTTCGATATTATGTGCCTTCATGAATTCCTTTTCTTCATCACTGAGATCGTAGGTATTTTTCCAGTGATACATGGCTCGTCGGGGCATATGTATGCGACGTGTACTTTTGTCATTGTTCTTTGCGCATGCCGTTAGCAAGATGGAAAGGAGAAGTAATAGGATGATTCTTTTCATATTGTTGTATGTTTTCATCTGCAAAAGTATGGAAAGAAACGCAACTGCCCAAGACTTTCTTTACTCGCTGTACCAACTGCCCCTCTGACTGTACGAACAGGAAAGGCTCTGCGTTGAAAAAAACCATTAGACTTACAATAAAAGCTGGTATTGTGAGTTATATAATATAAAATAAGGTACAAAATAATAAACTAAATACTATAAAACGAGATAGCCGAGTGATGCCTTTAGAAGAAAAATATGTGGATGGGATGAACGGATTGGAACGCGCCGTGAAGCGTGGGTTTGACATCTGTGCATCCCTGTTCGGATTGATATTGCTTTCGCCTGCCTTTTTGTATGTTTATCTCCGACTGCGCCGTCAGGCTGACGGTCCGGTTATCTTTCGCCAGGAACGTATAGGAAAAGGCGGAAAACCGTTTGACATCTTGAAGTTTCGCACTATGCGTGTGGATGCGGAAGAGGATGGGAAACCCCAGTTGGCAGAGCGCAGCGACGACCGCTTGACTCCTGTGGGGACTTTCCTTCGTGAGCATCATTTGGACGAATTACCGCAGTTGTGGAATGTGTTTGTCGGCGATATGTCGTTTGTGGGCTATCGCCCCGAGCGTCAGTATTTCATTGACCAGATTATGCAGGAGAACTCAGACTATGAGCGTTTGTACCAGATTCGTCCGGGCATCACTTCCATGGCTACTATCTACAACGGCTATACGGACACCATGGAGAAAATGCTCATCCGCTTGCAAATGGACTTGGAGTACCTGCAAAAGCGTAGTCTGTGGCTTGACTTGAAAATTATACTTACTACCGTGCGACTGATTGGGTACGGAAAGAAAATATAGCAATTTTACAATTTGACAATTCTACAATTTGACGATTTGATATGAAGAGGATATTGCTTACCTTGACGTTGCTGGTTGGTGTGGCCAACTTTCAACTTTCGACTTTCAACCTTCAACTTGGCTCTGTCATGGCTCAGTCGATGACCGATGATCAAGTGATACAGTTTGTGCAGAAAGAGCAGGCTAACGGAGCAAACCAGGAGGCCATCGTGCAGAAACTGCTGAGGAAAGGTGTGACCCCGGAACAGTTGCGCCGTATCCGCAAGAAGGTGGAAGCTGAGCAGAGCCAAATGGGTGCAGTGGACCTTACGGGAAAGTCGAAGAACAAGACCGAGAGCCGCATGCGCACCAACAAGGAAAAAGCTGAGGACCAGTATAGGCAAAAGAATGGCTACATGGTGCGTTCTCAGCGTGAACGCGATGAGTCGCGTTACATGACACGGGACGCGCAACTAGGTGCTCTGAACGATGAAATTGGTTTCATGGACATTGATTCGCTCGTGTATTACCAAAATATGTTTGCCGACAAGACGGACGAGAATGCCGTTTTTGGTCGCAATATTTTCAACAATGAATACCTGACGTTCGAGCCAAGTCAGAATATGGCCACTCCCGCTAACTACCGACTGGGTGCTGGCGATCTTGTGGTCATCGATGTGTGGGGAGCCAGTCAGCAGACTTTTGAAGGCTCTGTATCGCCCGACGGCTATATTGTCATTGAAGGCGTGGGACCCATCAAGGTGGGTGGATTGAGTGTTAGCCAGGCCACTTCCACGGTGCGTAGTCGTCTGGGAAGATACTATTCGGGCTGCCAAATCAATTTGGCATTGGGCGAGACGCGCAGCATTCAGGTGCAGGTGATTGGTGAGGTAAAGATGCCGGGAACCTACACGTTGAGCGGACTCTCGTCGGCCTTTAATGCCCTGTATGCAGCGGGCGGCATCAGTGATATCGGTACGTTGCGTAACATCAAGGTATATCGCAGTGGCAGACAAATTGCCACCATCGATGTCTATGACTACCTGTTGAATGGCAACATGCAAGGCGATGTCCGCCTGCAGGACAATGATGTCATTTCGGTTGATGCTTACGAGTGTCTCGTGTGTGTGAGAGGTAAGGTAAAGCGCCCCATGTTTTACGAAATGAAACGCACAGAAAGTGTATTGCAGGTGCTGAAGGACGCTGGTGGCTTCACGGGCGATGCCTATACCAAGAATGTGCGCCTGACGCGTAAGGCAGGAAACGAATACAGCATGCATACGGTGGATGAGTTCCAGATGTCGAGCTTTACACTCATGGACGGCGACTCGCTCTTTGTAGATTCCGTGATTCCTCGTTTCAGCAATATGGTAGAGGTGCGTGGTGCCGTGATGCACCCCGGCCAGTTTGAGCTCGGAGGCGAGATTCAAACAGTGAAGGGACTGCTGAAGGTGGCTGAAGGCCTGCGCGAGGATGCCTTCCAAAGCCGTGCTGTGATGCATCGCGAAAAGGAAGATCTTTCGTTGGAGATGGTTTCTGTTGATGTGGAGGGCATTCTCAATGGAACTGTTGCAGACATCCCCTTGCGCAAGGGTGATGTGTTGTTTGTGCCCAGCACCATAGATATGAAAGGCGAACAGACTTTGACTATAAGCGGTGAGGTGCTCTTCCCAGGCGAATACTTATATGCTGAAAATACAGGCGTTGAAGATCTTATCCTTATGGCAGGTGGACTGACTCCTGCCGCCTCTATGGCAAAGGTTGATGTATATCGTCGTTTGCAGGATGTCAATGCCAAGGAGGCTACAGAAAAGGTTTCAGAGGTGTTCAGCGTGGCATTGAACGATGGATTCCGTTCAGGCGATACCGACTTTACATTGAAACCTTTCGACATTGTAGTGGTTCGTAAGAGTCCTGCTTATAGTGAGCAGCAAACTGTCAGGGTGGAAGGCTGCATCAACTTTGAAGGCGACTATGCACTAAGTTCTAAGAACTTCCGTTTGAGTGACTTGGTGAAAGCTGCAGGCGGACTCTCGGTAATCGGTTATGCCAAAGGTGCCCGACTGACACGTCTGATGACTGAAGAGGAAAAGATCCAGCGCGAAAACTCTTTGCGCGCCGCACAGATTCAGATGTACGAAGAAGCCATGCAGAGTGAAAAGCAATATAATATGGCACAGGCCGACTCGCTGATGTCGCTGAAGCTGGATATGGGAGATACCTATCCTATGAGCATCAATTTGGAGGAAGCCATCGAAAATCCTGGCAGTGCCGCCGATATTGTTCTGCGTGAAGGCGACTTGTTGGTCATTCCGCAATTCAGCAACACGGTGAAGGTGAGTGGTGAGGTTGTATATCCAGTATCTATGGGTTACGCCAAAGGCAAGAAACTCTCGCACTACATCAAGCGTGCGGGTGGTTATGGCAACCGTGCTAAGAAGAAAGGTGCATATGCCATCTATATGAATGGCGCCGCGGAAAAAATCAATCGTCGTTCAAGTCATGATATCCAACCCGGTTGTGAGATTGTCATACCAACGAAGCAACAGAAGAACCGCATGAGCACGGCAGAAATCGCTGCCATCAGCACGGGCGGTGCCTCACTGGCCAGTGTAGTTGTGGCATTGATTAGTCTCTTAAAGAAATAAATCTTCTTTTTTAATTCTTAATTCAATTATCATGAATGACGGACCGAAAATTATAGATTTGAAGAAGGTTCTTAGCTCTCTGTGGAATCGCAGAAAGCTATTCTATAAGGTGTGGGCTTGTACCTTTGTACTATCGTGCATTTGGATTCTGCCTCAGCCTCGCTACTATTCCAGTGAAGTGAAGTTGGCACCAGAGGTGAATGGTGAAAGTGGTGGAGGCCTGATGTCACTTGCTTCCTCGTTTGGCTTCAATATAGGAAGTTTGGGTGGCGGTCAGGATGCTATTTACCCAGAACTTTATCCCGAACTATTCGAAAGTCCGCAGTTCATCGTTGGACTATATGGCATTCAGGTAACCACGAAAGATGGTTCGCTTACCACCGACTACTACACTTACATGAAACAGCACCAAAAGAAGAACCTGCTGATAGAACCCTTCCGTTGGATGGCAAGAAAGGTGAAAGGGTGGTTTGAAGAGAGAGACGATGTGCCTCGCGGAAACGGAGCTACGGACATCAATCCTTTCCGTATGAATAAGAAGGACTATATGCTGATGAAAACTGTTCTCAGTAATATTGGTTGTGCTGTGGACAAGAAAACTACTGTCATTACCATTAACGTAAAGGACCAAGATCCGCTTATTTGCGCTACAATGGCGGACAGCGTGAAGCAGCACTTGCAGGATTTCATTATCCGCTATCGTACCAGCAAGGCCATAGAGGATGTCGCTCATTATCAGGAGATGCGTGATGAAGCTGAAAAGGAATATAACATTGCAATGCGCGCCTATAGCCGTTATTGCGATACGCATCAGAACATCATACTGCAAAGTTTCCAAAGCGAACGGGATAAGTTGGAGAACGAGTTGTCGCTGAAGCAGAATACACTGACTGCAATGGAAACTCAGTTGCAAGCAACGAAGGTGAAATTACAAGAAAAGACGCCTGCATTTACCACTTTGAAGAGTGCTTTCGTTCCTGTAAAACCTGCAGGCCCGAAACGAATGTTGTTTGTACTGGGAATGTTGATTCTGGCATCTGTTGTTACATCGACGTTCATATTGCGAGAAAGAAAAGAATGAAGTGAATCCATCTGGCATTTCGGACAAGAAGAAGAGGGCTCTGAAGAATATTGCATGGGCCGTTGGCGGTAAGATGGTCAGTCTTACAAGTGTCCTTATTGTCGGAATCATTGTTGCGCGCTATCTCGGAAAGGAACAATATGGCATCATGAACTATGTGATTAGTTTTGTTGCCATCTTTCAAGTGTTTGCTGATTTTGGACTCGACCCTATTCAGATTCGCGAAGAGTCGAAAGATCCTGCGTCGAGGGACAGAATCATCGGCACCACCTTTGTGCTGAAACTCCTCTTTGCCCTCCTAACGATTGTGACGATTCTCGTTACGACGTTGTTGTTTGAGACGGATGCTCGCATTCGTTGTTACATTACGATTTATGCTTTGTCGGTGATGCTCAATACTACTTGGGTTTCGCGCAACCACTTTACTTCAATTGTGTGGAACGAATATGTGGTGAAGACAGAGATTTCTCGAACGCTCATCGGCGCATTGATAAAGGTGGTTTTGGTGTTGCTCCACCTTCCCCTTGTTTGGTTCATCATGTCTTTGGTGTTCGACTCGCTACTCTTGGCAATAGGCTATACGGGATCATACATTCGAAAGATTGATGCCATTCGTAAGTGGCGTTTCGACAAGGACCTGGCTGTATTTATGTTTCGCCAATCTTTTCCTCTGCTCTTATCCGGGGCTGCCATTATCATTTACAATCGCATTGATCAGATGATGATTGGTAAGTTGATAGACCAAAGTCATTTGGGGGTCTATTCTGTTGCCATTCGCTTCGTAGAACTTCTTGTGTTTGTGCCTACGATGATCTCGCAAACGGTGAGTCCTTTGCTTATCGAGGTGCGCCGTGAAGATGCGACCCGTTATGAGCATCTCTCGCGATTGTTTATGAACATTACGGTGGCAGTTTGCATCCTGCTTGCTGTCATTACCAGCCTTTTGTCCTATCCCCTTGTTAGCCTTACCTTTGGTCAGACATACATTGGAGCTGCTTCCGTGCTCTCCATTATGGCGTTCAAGGTTATTGGTGATGGACTCTCGCAGACCTCTGGACAATTGATGATAATAGAGGGTATTCAGCAATATGCTTCCATTCGTAACATTATCGGTTGCGTTACTTGTGTGGCGCTCAATCTCTTCCTGATTCGGCGATTTGGCATTCATGGAGCCGCTTGGGTGGCTGTCATCACCATCTTTGTTTCGGGCACTTTGGCAGATTTTCTCATTCCCTCTTACCGAAAGATATTCTACAAACAACTTCGTGCTATCACAATAGGATGGACCGATATCATACACATTAAACAGTTGCTTCGATGAAAGTGTCTCAGATATGTAAATCTATAAAACATCGCCTTCCGCTCTCCATACAGTTTTTCATGGAGGTAATGAGCTATTGGAGTAAACTTTGTCGTTACAATGCTTCAATTCGCACTGACAAGGATATGCAAAAGATGCAATATACCTTGTTGCGTGAGAATCATGTCATCGAGAAGGGTATGTCCATTCGCGAAACGCGCATTGGGTTTGGACAGACAAAGGTGGCTGCTTTGATTGACCGTCTTCGCAAGTACAACAAACTTTATGGCAGCAGAGACAAAAATTTCCTCCTCTATCCTCTATCGACTATCAAAGGCTATATCAGCTATCAGCATGAGGATAAAGTAGAGATTCCCGAGATAGAACAGGCTTTCCTGCAACTATGTGATGAGGTCGGTATTTCAGCAGACTCTTTGTCGCTGTCGGCGGGGATAGAGCAAAAGACGGCGGAGTATCTGCAAACACAGGCGCAATCAGACTTCTCTTCGTTGTTGTATAGTCGTCATTCCATACGCTATTTTAAGGAAGAGCTACCCTCGAAGGAAATGTTGGAACAGGCCTTGACACTTGCTGCACGCACTCCTTCGGCTTGTAATCGTCAGGCTTGGCATACTCACATCTACTTTGGCGAGGATGTTCATGAGCTATTACGCATGCAGACGGGTTGTCGGGGCTTCCACGATGATATTCATTGTGCTATAGTGGTTACCGCCGATATGAAAGGTTTCCTCGGTCACGAGCCTTTCCAATGCTACATAGATGGCGGGCTCTATGCTCAAAACCTCATCAATTCCCTCCACTATGTGGGACTCGGTACGATACCGCTTTCGTGCGGCTTTATGAGTGATACCTTGCAACCTATACAGAAACGATTCAATATCCCCGAGAATGAGGTAATGATAGTTATTATCGGCACAGGTGTAATGCAAGAAGAAATGAAGGTCGCTCTCTCCACCCGACGCCCCATCTCTGAAACTAATACTTATCATAATTCATAATTCTTCATTTTATAATGCACTTCCTGCCCCTCATATACTTCGGTGGTCTTACCTACTACTTTTGGCAAAAGCACAAGACCTTTGACTTGGCGGTGTACATCTCCATACTCTACACCCTCACTTCGTTGTGCAGTGTGCTTATGGTGCTGGGAGGCTTCCTTAATGCAAAGGGCGGCGGAGTGCTTGTGGATGGTTGGGAACCGAGTTTCGGAGTGATTCCAACGATTCTTTATTGCGGACTTATAACAATAACCATTCTTCCATTCTCTTTTTTACGACCTGAGAAGTTCGAGGCTGTAGGCAATGTCCATCGATACCTCCTCTATGCTTTCACCTTTCTAATTGTTCTGCAAGGATTGGTTGTTCTCTATCTTGTGGGAGGCTTCCTTACAGATATACTCAATGGAGATTTTAAGGAGCTCAAGAACTACGGCTATGCTGGAGATATAACTCCCGCTGATGCAAAGATGCTGACGATGCCGTTCCCCGTTCAATTGCTGTATTATTTCAGCTTCATGACCCTTCTTGCCTTGCCTCTTTTCTTCTATTATACTTGTGTGGAAGGACGTAGTTTGTGGCTTACATCTCCGTTGCTCTTGGTGTCTGTAAGTCCTGTATTGCGTGGTGTGTTAATGGCAGACCGTACGGAGATTATTCATTTCGGCCTTATGTTCTTCTTCTGTTTGGTGCTATTCCAGAAGTTCATCACGCGTCGTGTGCGCAATTTCCTTGTAGTTGCCAGTGTGCCCGTATTATTTATTGGTGTTACTTACATTGTTGCCGTTTCCGCTTCCCGCTTTGAAAGTGAGGAAGAAGGAGCCGCGGGTAGTATGCTTGAGTATGCAGGACAGTCGTATGTTAATTTCTGCTATTTCTACGACAACCACGATAGCGAACTTTATTACATTGAGCGCGAAACTCCGTTGATTTCTTATTTTGTATTCAAGAATCAGTATGTTGATACCAAGGAAGAGCGAAGTGCCAAAGAAGGTTTCTTCATTGGTGTCTTTGCTTCTCATGTGGGGTCTTGGTTGCTCGATACAGGTGTCATTGGTGCCACATTGCTTTCTTTGCTCTATGCATTGATTGTCTGCCTCGTCATTGGGAACTATGATCGTGTTCATTTCGATGTTGCCGATCTTCTCATGCTCTTTGCATTGGGAGCAGTGCCTACTTTTGGCATCTTCTACTATCGATATTATTCTTTCCAGACGGCAGTCGTCTATGCTGCCGCCATAGTGCTCTTTCTTTGCTCTAAGTATATGATAGTGTGGAAGAGCGATGAACAAGAAACAGAAAAGTCATGAAATACTATCTTCCTACTCATCTTGATGGTGGCAATCGCGGATGCGAAGCCATTGCCAGAAGTACTGCTCAACTATTGGACTGCAGAGCAGAGCGCATGGTGGCGTATAGTAGCGACGTGGCTTTGGACAGGCAATTGGGACTGGATAAATGTATGACTCTAGTGCCTTGTCATCGAGGTTCGCGTTTTTTTGACAAGTTCTTGGGTGCCCTCAATAGAATATTCCACACACATAGGACTGCTACGTGGCGCCAACTCTATCCATTCCGCACTTTCTTGCATCTAATAGGGAAGGACGACATTGTCGTTTCTACGGGTGGCGATATGCTTTGTTATGATAACAATGGGGTGGTCTATACCAACAATTGGCTTCATAAACACGGCATTCGTACGGTCCTTTGGGGCTGTTCTATGGGGGAAGAAAACCTTACTAGCGAGAAATTGGAAACACTTCATCGTTTCTCACTTATCTACACTCGCGAGTCCCTTACCTACAATTTCTTCCAATCATTAGGATTAAAGAATCTTTGCCTGCTTCCCGACCCAGCCTTCATCTTAGAGTCCCAACCGTTCGCTTTGCCTGCATGTTTCCAAGACCATGAGGTCGTAGGGTTGAATCTGAGCAATTTCGTAATGGGGGGGATGTCGCTTGAAAGCGATTTTGCACAAGAGGTATTGCTTCTCATTCACTACATCCTACAGAAGACTGACTATGACATACTCCTCATTCCACATGTAACCTGGAATAGGGACGGGGTAAACCAAGATGACCGTGAATTGGCACAACTCGTGAGCCGACACCTTGGGCCATTGCCAAGATTGCATATACTCGATATTGATAACTTAAATTATTGTCAGATTCGCTATGCTATCTCTCATTGCAAGATGTTCATTGGAGCACGCACACATGCGGTAATCTCTGCCTATTCTGAGTGTGTTCCTGCTTTGGCGCTGGGCTACTCCGTGAAGTCGAAAGGTATCGCCCATGATCTTGGTCTCGATGAGTGCTTGGTTGTAGATAGCAAGCAAACCAATAGGGGAGCGTTGCTCTCTTCTTTCCAGTATCTGGAGGAGCATGCCAACGATATTCGCGAGCATCTCCGTCAAGTAATGCCCGCCTATAAGCAACGCACATATCAAATACGCGAAGAAATTGTGAAATTGTCAAATTGTGAAATTGCCAAATGAGAATAATTGCCTTATACCTTCCACAATTTCACCCAATACCAGAGAATGACAAATGGTGGGGGCCTGGATTCACAGAGTGGACCAATGTGGTAAAAGCAAAGCCTCTATTTAAGGGGCATGTCCAACCAAAGATTCCTTCTGACCTTGGGTTTTACGACCTTCGTCTGCCTGAAACTCGCGAAGCGCAAGCTCAATTAGCGCGTGAGGCAGGCATAGAGGGTTTCTGCTATTATCACTATTGGTTTGGTGGCAAGGAACTTCTGGAGCGCCCGTTTAAGGAGGTACTTGCCAGCGGTAATCCCGACTTCCCTTTCTGCCTTTGTTGGGCGAATCACTCGTGGAGCAATAAAACCTGGAATCGCAAGTCAAACCTGCAAAGCAACTCAATGCTCATAGAACAGACTTATCCTGGCGAAGATGACGATAGGGAACATTTCCTTTCCCTCCTGCCTGCATTCAAAGACCCAAGATACATCAAGGTGGATGGAAAACCCATCTTCTTCCTCTATAACCCTTGGACGCATCCTCGTGTAAAGGAATGGATATCTTTGTGGCGTCAGATGGCAGAGGAGAATGGGTTAGATGGAATCTATCTTGTGGCTATGTGTGACTCCACATTGTCGTTCAAACTTAATGCCGATGGTTCTCGCTCTATGACAATTCCCAATCTCGAAAGCAGCGCTGATTTGTTCCAGTCGGTGCTCGATATGGGCTTTGATGCTGTCAACTCATTTGGTCGTAGGCGTGGTGAAATGCTTAGCCGGGGGAAATATAACGACTTGATGAAGACGCTGTTGCGTAAGGTTGGCATGCCTGTTGGTGCCTATTACGATTATGCCAAAACCGTAAAAGGTTTCTTCGCGCCTGAAGATAAGTGGGAGAATGTGATTCCAACGGTGATGTCGAATTGGGATCGTAGTCCTCGTGCTGCTATGTTGGATGGCGTTTATGTGGGTGCTACACCACAGGCCTTTAGAGCACACCTGGAGCAGGCATACAGCATGATAAAGGGAAAAAAAGAGGAACACCAAATGCTTGTTCTGAAGTCATGGAACGAATGGGGCGAGGGTAACTATGTGGAACCCGATCAAGAGTTCGGTCACGGCTACTTACAAGCGATACATGATTTTGTAGAACATTCATCATGAAAAAGATACTGATAGTTTTCGGCACACGTCCTGAAGCCATCAAGATGTGTCCATTAGTTAAGAAGTTTCAGGAGGAAACAGAAGCATTCCAGACTATCGTATGTGTGACGGGCCAGCACCGTGAGATGCTCGACCAAGTACTTCATATATTCGAAGTCAAGCCCGATTTTGACCTAAACATTATGCAGCAGGGTCAGGACCTCTACGATATTACGTCGAGAATACTTTTGGGGATGCGTGATATTTTGTCGATGTGTCAACCTGACCTCGTTCTTGTTCACGGCGATACCACTACTTCCACAGCAGCTGCTCTCGCTGCGTTCTATCAGCAGATACCTGTGGGACATGTTGAGGCTGGACTTCGAACCTACAATATCTACAGTCCCTGGCCTGAGGAGATGAATCGGCAAATCACCAGTCGCATTGCAACCTTCGATTTCGCGCCAACTCCGCTCAGTCGCGAGAATCTCTTGAAGGAGAATGTAAGTGATGAGAAAATTCATGTTACAGGAAATACCGTTATCGATGCCCTCTATTGGGTGGTCGATAAAATCAAGCATACCACGGAACTCAATGATCAACTTGCTGATACCCTACGAAAGGCGGGTTATGATGTCGGTAGACTTACTGAAGGCCGTCGCTTGGTGTTGATAACGGGGCATCGTCGCGAAAACTTTGGTGAAGGTTTCATTCAGATGTGTTCTGCCATTAAGGACTTGGCAAGGAAATATCAAGATGTGGATTTCGTCTATCCAATGCATCTTAACCCCAATGTACGCCGTCCTATACATCAGGTCTTTGGTGACGATTTCAGCCAGCTGAGTAACCTCTTCTTTATCGAACCTTTGGAGTATCTGAGTTTCGTCTATATGATGGAGAAATCCTTCATCGTTCTCACAGATAGTGGGGGAATACAAGAGGAAGCCCCAAGTTTAGGGAAACCAGTTCTGGTAATGCGCAATACCACCGAGCGCCCAGAGGCGGTGACAGCGGGAACTGTCCGGCTAGTGGGTACCGACTATAACACTATTGTTAATGAGGTGGCCCGGCTTCTCGACAACCTCGATGGTGCTTATCAACAGATGAGCCATGCCGTCAACCCTTATGGTGACGGCCTTGCCTGTCAGCGTATTGTTGACTTTCTCAAGACTTGTCCAATTGTCCAATCGTGAAATTGTCCAATCGTGAAATTGTCCAATTGTGAAATTGTAAAATTGAAAACTTGTCCAATGTTACATATATCTCTCATCGACGATAGTTTCCCTATCAATACGCGAAACCAGAAAATCTTGGATTCTCTATCAAAGCACTATGTTGCTGAACTCAGATTGTCGATTGTTACTTGGGACAGAACCCACAGCTACACAGAACCACGCGAGGGGTATTATGTCTACCAGAAGGATTCTGCGTATGGAAACAAAACTCGTAAGTTGCTCAACCTTTGGGGCTATCGACGCTTTTGCCATACTACAATCCGTGAATTGAAACCCGATGTGGTGATTGCCTCGCATTGGAACAACCTTATGATGGTACCTCGCTTGGATCGTCGTCATCAGAAACTCATCTATGAGAACCTCGATGTGCCTACGGAAACCTTCGTTCTCCGCAAAATTACTTCCGCTATTGAGCATTGGCACCTGCGAAGAGTGGATCTTACCGTTCATGCTTCACGTTTCTTCACGAAACTCTATTCTCCACGATTTCCGCAGATTGTGCTGGAAAACAAGCCTACTTGCGTTCTGCCAGCTCCTCAGGAGAAAACTTTTCATTCGCCCCTTCGTATCGCGTTCATCGGTTTACTTCGTTATCGCGACATCCTTTCTACGCTCATCGATGCGGTGCGCGACGATGCCCGTTTCCAACTATTCTTTCACGGCGATGGTCACGCTCGCGCCTATTTGGAGGACTATGCAAAGGGTGTTTCGAATGTTGCTTTTACTGGCCGCTACTCTTACGACGACATTCCACGTCTCTATGAGCAGACAGACATTCTTTGGGCTGCGTATCCCAATAAGGATTTTAATGTTAAATATGCCATCTCGAACAAATTCCATGAGTCCCTTGCTTTTGGAACTCCAGCCATTTATGCCGACAATACCTGTTTGGGCGACTATGTTGTGGAGAACCATATAGGAATGGCTGTTGACCCTTATTCCGCAGAGGCTATTCGTTCTTTGCTCAACTCCCTTTATAACCATCCGGACGAACTACATCTGATGTCTGCCGACATGATGCGTTTCAATACTACTCAAACCACTTGGGAGGAAGACTTTGAGGACTTCACTTTGCGTCTCTCGTCTCTTACTAGTTAACACATTAATCTGTTATACTTTTAACTTGTTAAACTTTTATTTTACTTCCACACAATAATCCCCCTATTATAAGCGTTATTTTTACAGGAATAGCGCTATTAAATGACAAAACACGGCCACCATCTCGTATCCGTAGTCATGCCCATGCACAACTCTGAGAAGTATGTGGGCAAGGCTATTGAGTCCGTTATGTGCCAGACTTATCCCTATTGGGAACTTCTTGTGGTTGACGACGGTAGCACCGACCGTTCCTGCGATGTGGTTCGCGCCTATGCCCGTCAGGACAACCGCATTCGACTCCTCATCAATGACAATCCTGTTGGCATGCCCTTCGCTCCTCGTAATTACGGTGTAGAGCGTTCAAAAGGCGATTTCATTGCTTTTCTCGATAGCGACGACATGTGGCTCCGTGAGAAGCTTGCCCAGCAACTTCCTTACTTTTCTCGCGACAATCGTACCGCTGTGGTGTTCTCCGATTATGAAAAGATTGACGATAAGGGCCGTCGTTCCGCTCGTGTGGTCTCCACTCCCCGTAAGACAAGCTACCAGCAACTCCTCTACGGCAATGTCATCGGCAATCTCACGGGTATCTATGACGTGCGCAAGGTCGGCAAGTACTATTTTAAGAACATCCACCACGAGGACTATGCCTTCTGGCTCTCTGTGCTCAAGAGTGGCTACATCGCGCGTAGCACGCAGACGGTTCTTGCCCTCTATCGCGTTCGTGACCGTTCCGTTTCCTCCAGTAAAATCCGCATCGTTCCTTGGCAGTGGATCGTCTATCGCAAGGTCGAGCACATCAGTTTCTTCCGCTCCCTCTACTACTATATGTTCTATGCCGTTCGCGGCATCCGCAAGAGCCTGATATGAGAAAGATACTGCCGATAATCATTCTTCATTTTTCATTTTTCATTTTTCACTTTTCACCAGCCCTTGCCATCGACTATACGATTTCTGTTTCTGTCACTGGCAATGGTACTGTCGTTCCCAACAAGACGACGGCAGCTCCAGACGAAGTGGTCACCTTGACTGTCATTCCCGAAGAGGGCTATGTCCTACAATACATCGAGGCGTATTTTGGAACCGAGGGGTCGGCGGGCGCTTCATTCCAAACTACTGTTACTAAGGTCGACGATGCTCACTATACTGTTGTCATGTCTTCAAATATTGTGGCTACGGCGGTCTTCATACCTCGTCGGCCCGATACGGGTAAGACCGCCTATGCTGTTTATCTTGAGGATAGCACTCTTTATTTTACCTATATCCCCGATGCTCTTTCCATTGGCGACACTTTCCATAATAGCCGCATCGCTTATTTATGGAGTGGGATAGATGTTACCGACACTCCCACGAAAACGACTTATCTCCCCAAGTGGAATCAATTTGAGGAAGTAGAGTCTGAATACAACAGGGTTGTTTTCGATGAGAGTTTCCAGGAACTCACACCCTCTAGCACTTGCAATTGGTTTGCTGCATATTTTTATGATGGCCCCACGACCATTGAAGGGCTTCAGTATCTCAACACCTCTGAGGTGACCTCCATGTATGGAATGTTTCAATATTGCTCAAGGCTTACTCAAATCGACCTGTCTAGTCTCGATACCCATAATGTAGCTGATTTGGGTTGTATGTTCGAGGGCTGTACTTCGCTGACGCAACTCGATCTTTCTTCTTTTGATACACAAAATGTCACAAGTTTTTCAGGTCTTTTCGCAGGTTGCTCGTCCCTGACCTCTCTTGACATCTCCCATCTCGATACCCGTAAGGTGGTGAATATGGTGGGCATGTTCAAGGATTGTTCATCGTTGACCTCCATAGACGTGACGCATTTTCAGACGCCCTGCCTCGAAAGGATGTCTCAGATGTTTTCAGGGTGCAAGGGCCTTACCTCTCTTGACTTGACTCACCTCAATACATCCTCGGTCACCTTTATGTACGGCCTCTTTATGGGGTGTTCGTCGCTAACCTCTCTCGATTTGTCCCGCTTTAATGCCGACAAACTTACCAACTCCGGCCGTATGTTCTATGGTTGCACCTCTCTGGAACAGATCATTTGTGATGACAGCTGGCAAGCCACTGCTTCAGCCAATATGTTTTACAATTGTTCCAAACTCCATGGGGCTGTCGCTTGGGATGCCTTTTCCGTCAATGTCGCGATGGCAAATCCCTACACAGGCTATTTCTCTTTCTCCAATGGTGACCTGAATGCCGATGGGGTACAGGATGAAATTGACGTTCACCTCCTTGCCGCCATGATTGCAAGTGGCGCTCCCGTCACACGAGTCAGCGACATCAATAAGGATGGCCTCCTCTCCCTCTCCGACCTCACGGCCCTCGTCAATCGGCTACGCCGCTTTTAATCTCAGGACTCACCCCCAGCCCCTCTCTGTTGGCGAGGGGAGTATAATGGGGTAGAGATGGACTAATCCCTTTAACCTTATATATAATAATGCGCGCGAACAATAATTCAATATTTCTTCCCGTTTCATGGTGACTTTACAAAAAAATCTCCCCAAAGTCGCCTGTTGGAAGTTCCTGCATCAATAAAATGTAGGTAAATTCGTGCTAAAAACCTATCAAAAACAAAAAAAACACAAAAAAAATAAAAAAAACTCTCACTTTTCTTTCTCACATCATAAAAAGTATCTATATTTGCACTCGACATAGTATGCCATCAATGTGCGTATATGTCCAAGAGAGAATAGACAAACAATTAATAACTAATTAAAAATAAAAAAGCTATGAAAAAACTTTTACTTATGGCAGTCGCACTGCTGGGCACTTATGCTGCTCAGGCGCAGACCATCAGTGTAGAAGATGTCCTCGCCGTTGACGGTAAGAATCCTGCTATCCAGGTTAACATCGCAAACACTACTGGTGATGAACGTGACGCTCAGTTCACTTTCGTTGTTCCCACAGGTGTAACCATCGGTACTCCTGCTGTTGGTTCTGCTACTGACGACGCTGGTTCTGGCGCTTATGCAGTTGCTCTCAGCGATCCTACTACTGTAACTGGCGGTACTCAGTACACTGCTGTCGTTTACTCTGAACAAGGTGAGTTCTTCAACGACGGTGTTGTTCTGAACATCCCTGTTACTATTCCCGCAGATTTCAGTGACTACTGGAATGAGACTACACACGCTCTTTCTGGCATCCACTACACAGTGGACGATGCTACTGAAACCACTCCTGCTGACGATGCTTACACTTTCCAGGTAGGTCTCCTCGGTGACGCAAATAAGGATAAGTCGGTTGACTTCGGTGATGCTCGTGTGATTTTCGGCTATATGGAGTCTGAAACTGTACCTTCAAGTCTTGGTAATTTTGAAGTTATTGTCAACCTCAATGGTGATAGCGCTCTTGACTTTGGTGATGCTCGTGGCGTATTTACTATCATGGAGGAAACAGGTGCTAACTCTGTTAAGGAAGAAGTAGAGTTCGTTGAGGTTCCTGCAGATGTAGATGTGGATTGGGCTGACTAATTTCCTTTAGAGTGAACTAACTTTACGAATAATATAAAAAAGGAATAAAAATGAAAAAGATAATTTTTGCTATCGCAATGCTTGCATGCAGTCTTGTTTCAAATGCTGCTGAATATAAGCTTGCAAAGACTAGTTTTGATGTAGTCGCTGGTGGCACGGTAGTAATTCCCATTCAGTTGGATTTGACAGCTGCTGAAGTTGGTACGCTTGCAGTTCTTCAGATTGATGCTGTTCTTTCTGATGCTACAAAGTTCAATCGTGAATCAGTTTCAATGGCAACTGATCGTATGGCTGCAGGAATGTCTACCCAATATCTCTGTCAGATTGCAGGTAAAGCCATCGGTATTATTGGTCAAAAGAATGCTGCTGTTATCATGGGCGAGAGCGGTGATGTCATGTACTTGACAATCAGTGCAGATGCTGCTGCAGCAGCTGGTGATGTTTGTACCGTTACATTCTCTAATTTCAAAATTGGTGACGTCGCAGGTAATATGTCAGCAGTGTCGCAGAGTGGGTTTACAGCAACCATCAACGTTGTTGACTATGTTACCATCGATGAGAATGTTGATTTTACTCCCTTTGAAATTACCAAGGATGTACATTTGATTCGTTCTTTCGAAGCTGGTAAGTACTACACAATTTGTCTTCCCTTCGCAGTGAATGCAACAGCACTGACCACTGCTTTCGGTACAAAGCCTACTCTTTATAAGTTCAACGGTGTTTCTCTTGACAGCGATGGGTTGAATACGATTACTTTGGATTTTGCTTCTTCTGCTCTCATTGCTGCAAACACTCCGTACATCATGCTGTCCAACGTTACTATTGATAACCCTATTTTCGCAGGTGCTAAAGTAAAGGCTGTTACTAATAACATAACTACTACAGTAACTGAAGAAGAGTATGTTGGTGCTGATGTTTATTTTAAAGGAACTTATACCCCTGGTACGGTTGTTCCCGCTGGTGCTCTTTACCTGAAGAGTTCAGATGCAAAGCTCTATGTTTCTCAGGGCGGAACCAAGATGAAGGGTACACGTGCCTACATTGACATCACCGAACTTGGCGCTACTTTCGACGTGAAGAACTGTGTTCTTGCTCTCGACGGTCAGGAGACAGCCATCGACGCTATCGATGCTGACTTGAAGGCTGAAGGCTGGTTTGACCTGAATGGCCGCAAGCTCGCTGAGAAGCCTGCAACAAAGGGTGTATACATCAACAATGGTAAGAAAGTTGTTGTTAAGTAATTAAAACAATATAGTAATAATTCTAACATACGATAAAGACTATGAAAAAGATGTATATAGCTCCAGAAGTAGAACTTCTGACGATGAATGTAGAAATGCCTATGGCTACGAGTGTTGTCGTTACTGGTGGTCCTGGTGTAGGTTTCGGTGGTAACGGTAGTGACACTGATGATCCCGGTGTAAAGGAAGACCAAGACTGGGATATCTGGAACTAAGATAAAGCCCCCTCTAACTCCCCCATAATGGGGAGAATTAATCCCCCTGCACTTTGAGTGTAGGGGGATTTTTGTAGCCCCCTCTAACTCCCCCATAAGGGGGAGAAACTTATCCCCACCCAGCTTGCCTCAGGCCTCCTCTAACTCCCCTAAGGGGGAAGAGAACTTGTCACGTTATTATTTTTTTTTATGTTTATTTGTTTCTTTTAATAAAGAGCAGTATCTTTGTACTGCTAAATTAACACAATTATGAATTCGTTACAACTTAATGCGGAATTGTATCGCGCAATGGGGCAGATTGCGGATGATGAGACCCTGATGCAGCGTGTATTGAAATATGTTAAAAAACTTGCATCAAAGAAGAATGATTCTACTTTAATGTCCAAAGAGGAGTTTTTTGCAAAGATTGATCAATCTTTGGAAGAGGCGAAATCCGGACATGTTACCAGACAATTACCGGGTGAAACACTCACTGAGATGTTGAAAAGGTCCGGATATGCAGTATAGTATAGAGTACACAGACCAGGCTCAACGTGATTTAGCTCGACTTCTTCGTGAAGACCCTAAGGCCTTCCGTAAAGTGGAAGCCCTTGTTCATGAGTTGGCGATACATCCTATGTCTGGTACTGGTCATCCGGAACCATTAAAAGGTGATAGGTCAGGACAATGGTCTCGACGTATTACAAAAAAACATCGTTTGGTTTATTTAGTAAATGATGATGTCGTTACTGTATTGGTGCTATCTTCTTATGGTCACTATGACGATAAGTGATAATTAATTATTCTGATTACAAAAAAAGCCTTGCAGTATTGCAAGGCTTTTTACTTTGAGTCGGGATGACAAGATTCGAACTTGCGACCACACGCCCCCCAGACGCGTACTCTACCGGGCTGAGCTACATCCCGCTCTGACAATCCTTTTTGGAATTGCGGTGCAAAGGTACGAATAAGTGAGTAAAATACCAAATAATTTTGAGATTTTTTGAACTAGAGTGCCTAAAAACGTAGTTTAGGGTACGACAAAAAATTAAAAATTAAGAATTAAGAATTAAAAATTTTTTGTAATTTTGCAAAAACATTGTTTCCAACGTACAGGATATGGTAAAAAGAGATTCCTTCGATATCATGCGCCCAGCTGCGGTGAGGGCTGAGGTGAAGTTGCCTGCAAGCAAGAGCCTTTCTAACAGGGCTTTGCTTATTAGGGCGCTCACCCCAGAGTGCCCAATGCCCGAGAACCTGAGTGATTGTGACGACACACGAGTAATGTTGCGAGCACTCAGTGACATGCCTGATGTGATAGACATTGGTGCTGCAGGTACGGCTATGCGTTTCCTTACCGCATACTTGTGTGTTACGCCAGGTGAGCACACTTTGACGGGTACGGAACGCATGCGCCATCGTCCCATAGCAGTGCTGGTAGATGCACTGCGTGCCATAGGTGCCCAAGTGGAGTATCAAGGTGAAGCTGGATTCCCGCCGCTACGCATCACAGGGAGTGCTGCTTTGGAGGGTGGGGAACTCAAAGTACGTGGCGACATCAGTTCACAATACATCTCGGCACTATTGCTGGTTGCCCCCACCTTGAAGAAAGGTTTGCATCTGACCCTGACCGATCGTATTGCAAGTCGGCCCTACATTGATATGACCATCACTATGATGTGTGAGTTTGGTGCTGAAGTGGAGTGGGAGAGCGATAACACCATAGTTGTACACCCCACGGGTTATAGGCCTACGGCATATAAGATAGAAAACGATTGGAGTGCTGCCAGTTATTGGTACGAAATCGTTGCACTGACCAATGACCCAGGTGCATGGGTGGAACTGCCCGGATTGCGCTTGGACAGTACACAGGGCGACAATGTGGTGCGCCACATCTTTGAGCGTTTGGGCGTCAGCACAGAAGCATGCACTTGCAGTAGCGGTGAGCCTGGCATACGCCTTAGGAAGTCTGCCCAAGTGGAATGCTATCTTCAGTGCGATATGTCCAGTTGTCCCGACCTTGCACAAACCGTTGTTGTGACGTGTGCCATACTAGGCGTACCCTTCAGCCTTACTGGCTTGGAGAGTCTGCGCATCAAGGAAACAGACCGCATACAGGCACTCAAGAATGAGTTGGAGAAGTTTGGCTACAGCTTAGATGACAGTAAAGAAGGCACACTGGAATTCGATGGAACTCAAAAGAACGACATTGAGGCCGTTGAACCAATAGGCATTCAAACCTATGACGACCACCGTATGGCGATGGCCTTTGCCCCCATCTGTTGCCGCCGCAAAATGGTGAGAATCATGGACCCTGAAGTCGTTTCGAAGTCTTATCCTTCATTCTGGGACGACATCCAGCAAGCAGGATTCTGCCTCCCCTAACCCCTCCAAAAGAGGGGAAAAACATTAGAAGATGAAGGGTTAAGGGTTAAAGATGAAAGGTGAAGGGTGAACTTCTTGAGCAGCGAGCGCAGAGCCAAACTCTTTTGAACTTTGCCGAGTCGCGAGAGAAGTCGACCGAAGGTCAAGGGTTAAGGATTAATTGCAAATTATGAATTTAATATTATACATAGTCATATCCCTCGTGTTGTTGGGCGTTATCGCTGCAGCCTTTGGTTGGTGGCACAATCGTCATACCCCAGAGGATGAGGAAGAAGCGCTGACGATGGACAAAGTGCTGGACATGGAATGTTGTGGTCAGCATGAGGTGTGCGAGAAGGATAGCCTGTTGGCAGCACTTTCGAAGCAAATCGAATACTATAACGACGAGGAGTTGGACCGCTTTCGAGGCCGTAGGGCGGGGGAGTATTCGAGTGAGGAGTGCGAGGAGTTTCGTGAGGTGCTTTACACCATGCGCAACGATGAGGTGGCAGGATGGGTTCGCAGCCTGCAACTCCGCGGGGTGGAATTGCCTGAAGAGATGCGCGATGAAGTGCTGTTGATAGTAGGGGAGAGGAGGCAATAAATCGCGCGCGCAAACGTTATTCTATAATAACGAAACGCGAAAAGTCGCTACGAAACGGAAGCAATGCTTCCTACGAAACGTGACTGCGTCACTACGAAACGCGCTAAAGCGCTACAATAAAGGTTTAAAAGGTTTAGTATATTGGGGACAAGACGATATATAGGATTTTGGTTGACACTCGGCATTGCCGTGTGTCTGATGGTGTCTTGTTCCACCAAGCACAATACCTCTGCTACGCGTTTCTTTCATGCCGCCACTGCGCGCTTCAATACCTTGCATAATGGCCAGATGGCATACATTGAAGGCGTAGAGGCTCAGGAGAAGGGCCACCAAGACGACTATACAAGTCTGCTGCCCATGTACATCAGCATGAACAAATCTACGGCTGGCATGGGCAAGTCGAACTACGATCTGGCCATCGAGAAGTGCGAGAAGGCTATCAAGCTCCATAGCATCAAGAAGCGCCCCAAGGTGAGCAATAGCAGTAAGCGTACCCCGAAGCAGAAGGAATTCTTGCAGCGTAAAGAGTTTAACCCTTACCTACACCACGCTTGGATGCTTATGGGCAAGTCGCAGTTCCAAAAAGGCGAATTCATTGAGGCTGCAAGCACTTTCAACTACATCATTCGACTCTATAGCACGCAACCTGAAATCTACAGCGTGGCCAAAGCCTGGTTGGCTCGATGCTATGTGGCACTCGAGTGGCCCTACGATGCAGAAGACGTGCTGAATAAGATGCGTCGCGACAGTATGTCCACTGAGGGACGCAAGGAAATGGAGTCTTCGAATGCAGCTTTCCTCATAGAAACGGGTCAGTTTGCAGAAGCCATTCCCGAGTTGCAGAAGGCCATCAAGTACACACGACATAAGTCGCAGCGCTCGCGCCTGAATTTCCTGATGGGGCAGATGCAGCGCGAACTGGGGCTGAACCAGGATGCCTACAAGTCATTCTCCAAAGTCATTCGCAGCAATCCTCCTTACGAGTTGGCCTTCAATGCTCGCATCCTTCAGACCGAGGTGATGTCAAAAGGACAGACAAAGGCGATGATTAAGCGCCTGCAACGTATGGCCAAGAGCGACAAGAACAAGGACTATCTGGATCAGGTATATTATGCCATCGGCAATATCTACCTTGCCAGTGGCGATACGGCCCGTTGCATTGGTGCCTATGAGAAGGGCGCGGAAGAGAGCACCCGCAATGGTGTGGCCAAGGCCGTGCTATTGCTTCGCTTGTCGCAAATCTATTGGGAGAAGGAAAACTACATTGAAGCCCAGCGCACCTATGCCGAGTGCATCAGCATCTTGGACAAGGAACATGAGCAGTATAAGGAATCGGAGTGGCGTTCCAAAGCATTGGACGAGGCAGCCCCCCCCCTGGGCGATGTCAAACTGCAGGATAGTTTGCAGGCCCTTGCCGCCATGTCGCCACAAGACCGGTTGGCAGCCATCGACCGCGTCATAGAAGCCCTGAAGAAGAAGGAAAAGGAGGAAGCCAAGAAGGCTGCCGCCAATGGTACGAATGCTGCAGGCAACAACATGAACAATGCTGGTGCCAATAACAACGCAGCCAACAAAGGCGGAGCAGCAGGGGCAAATGCAGCTACCACCTCAACCAACAAGGGAGCATGGTATTTCTATAATCCCCAAACCGTAATGTCGGGTAAGCAGGAGTTCCAACGCAAGTGGGGACAGCGCAAGAACGAAGACAACTGGCGTCGCAACAACAAGACGGTGGCCAGTGGAACGGAGTTTGAGGACTATAACTACGACGAAGAGGAACAAGGCGAATCGACAGGCGGCGAGGAGGAAGTTGATGAAGATCAGAAGTTGCGCGACTCTTTAGCCAACGACCCCCATCAGCGTGAGTATTATCTGGCACAAATCCCCTTCTCTGATGAGCAAAAAGAAGCTTCGAACAAAATTCTGGAACAAGGACTTTTTGATGGTGGCGTGAAGGTGATGGAGAAAATCCAGAACTATCCTTATGCCCTGCGTATGCTCCTGCGCTTGCTTGAAGACTTCCCCGAGACGGACAAGAAGGCAGACATCTATTACCACTTGTTCCTACTCTATGGACGCATGGAGAATGAGGAGCGTGCCGAGCACTATCGTCAGCTGCTTATCGACAGCTTCCCCGAAGACAAGAATGCCATCCGAGTGGCGAACCCCAACTACGAGATGATAGCCCGATATGGCAAGCACCTCGAGGACTCGCTTTATGCCGCCACCTACGAAGCCTATCAGGCAGACAAATATGAGGAGGTGGATTCGAACTACAACTACCACACCGCCAACTTCCCCGAGGGTGCCCATCGTGGTCGCATTATGTTCATTCGTGCCATGTCGTATCTTTATACAGGCCATCGCACCGAATTCCTCGACCTTCTGAAGGAAGTTGTGCAGAAGTATAGTAAGGAAGGCGTCGGCGAAATGGCGGCCTACATAGTGAAAGGCTTACAGGAAGGTCGATTGCTCAACGATGACAAGTACAACTCCAGTGACATCTGGAAGCGTCGTCGCGGCGGAGGAGCAGAAGGCGACAGCATACAAAGTGCTGACTCGCTGAGCGAGGAACGTTTCTCCACCTTCAACTTTGTATTGGCCTATCCCACCAACAGCCTCGACGAAGACCAGCTGCTCTACGAGATGGCGCGCTACAACTTCACAAGCTATATGGTGAGAAACTTTGAGATAGAAGTTCTCGAAGACCAGGGCCTTTCGATGATGTGCATCAAGGGCTTCCTCAGTTACGACGAGGCACATGCCTACGCCCAACGACTCTATAGCGACCGCCATATGGCCACCATACTCGAGGGCATACGCACGTTGCTCATCAGCGACGATAACCTCTCGCGATTGGGAACTGCATTCAGTTTCGATGAATACAAGGAGTTCTTCGATGAGAAGTTCGCTCCGTTGGACATCCCCGATGACCTGCGCATAGACGATGCCATCGACCTGCCCTACCTCGATCCGGACGAAGTGGACGTTAACGAAAGCGAGAACGAAGAAGACGGCGGAGGCAATGATGACGATGACTTCCCATTTGGCTTCTAAGACCCCACCCCCTTTCCCCTCCCGAGGGAGGGGCGTATATACTAAACATTGAAAAGACTAAAGAGTGTATGGATAATAAGCAAATAGCAAATGTATCTACTCCCTCCCCTCGGGGAGGGTTGGGGGTTGCTGGTTATAAGCTCCTTTGGGTTGACGATGAGATTGAGCTGCTGAAAGCCCACATCTTGTTCCTTGAGAAGAAAGGTTATGAGGTGGACACCGTAACGAATGGTTACGATGCATTGGAGCGTTGTGCCGAAACTGCCTACGACCTCATTCTGCTCGACGAAAACATGCCAGGCATCAATGGACTGGAAACTTTGGCACGCATCAAGGACATCCTACCCAGTGTGCCTGTGGTAATGGTGACCAAGAGTGAAGAGGAGAATATCATGGACCAAGCCATCGGTTCCAAGATAGCTGACTATCTGATTAAGCCCGTCAACCCCAACCAGATATTGTTGACCCTGAAGCGCAACATTCACCAAAAGGAGATTTTCAATGAGGTGTCGCAAAGCGGCTATCAACAGGAGTTTGCCAAGATATCCATGCAAATCGACGATGCGAAGAACTTCGAGGAATGGAAGGAACTCTACAAGCGCCTCACCCATTGGGAACAAGAACTCACGGCTGCCGACAGTCAGATGACGGAGATGCTCATACAGCAAAAGAAGGAAGCCAACCTGGCCTTCAGCAAATACATCCGTCGCAACTATGTACAATGGATTGAGGATGGCAAGGACCGCCCCACGATGAGTCCAGACATCTTCAAGTCGCACATATTTCCAGCACTTAATCAAGGTGAGAAAATCTTCTTGCTCGTCATCGATAATTTCCGCTTCGACCAGTGGCGAACCTTGCAAGAAGAGATTGCCGACCAGTTCAACATAGAAGAGGACCTCTATATGAGCATTCTGCCCACTGCCACGCAATATGCACGCAATGCCATATTCTCAGGTCTCATGCCCAACCTCATTGCCAAGATGTTTCCTGACCTGTGGGTCGATGAGGACTCGGAGGAAGGCAAGAACCTCAACGAGGCCCCCCTCATTAAGACACAACTCGACCGCTACCACCGCCGCAACACGTTCACCTATCATAAGATCAACGACTCACAGGCTGCCGAGAAGCTGGTGCAACAACTGCCCTCGCTCTCTGGCTACGACCTCAATGTGGTGGTACTGAACTTCATCGACATGCTCAGCCACGCCCGCACAGAAAGCCGCATGGTGCGCGAATTGGCCAACAACGAAGCTGCCTATCGCAGTATCACCCTCTCGTGGTTCCGCCATTCGCCCATCCGTGATCTCTTCCGTGCCCTCGCAGCTTCAGACTATACCATCATATTGACCACCGACCATGGTTCCGTGCGTTGCAATACCCCCATCAAGGTGGTGGGCGACCGCAACACTAATACCAACCTACGTTACAAACTGGGCAAGAGCCTTAGCTATAATCCCAAGGAGGTGTTCGAGATAGTAGATCCCATGAAGGTGCAACTGCCCGCGCCCAACCTCTCCACGGCATATATCTTCGCCCTTGGCGATAGTTTCTTTGCCTACCCCAACAACTACAACTACTACGTTTCATATTATAAGAACACCTTCCAGCATGGAGGCATCAGTCTGGAAGAGATGCTCATACCACTCATTACCCTGCGGCCGAAAAAGAGATAATCAGGGGATTAAAGTTTAACGGGTTAATCGGGCTTCGCCCTGTTTAACGGTTTAACTAATTATGCATTGTGAATTATGATTTATGAATTAGAAAACATCCAATCCGCTGCCCGTCAGTTTGTGGAGAGCATGGGCGACCGCACGGTTTTTGCCTTCTACG
>JAEEGL013418763.1_pt1 | contig 31088 bp, 27 predicted proteins | sample 9134231 | NCBI WGS metagenome assembly JAEEGL01 (sample SAMN16246548, study PRJNA631951) | gut metagenome | biome: gut microbiome; feature: rumen; material: fiber-attached | host: Bos | place: Iran: Karaj | collected 2018-10
TATCTAGTATATAACTATGCCGATACTTTAGAACCTGATGAAGATATTAATCTAGCAATCAGTATTTATACTAAGATGGAACAAAAGAAATGGTTAGATAAAAACTTACAAGATAAACTATCAATCTTAATTGATGACGAAAACCTAGATAAACTAAGGGAAATGTCGGGTATAGGTCAAAAACATGCTGAAAGGAAACTTGCATCTATAATGACTGGACATGAATATACACCTGATTTAACTCAAGAACAAGCAGATGAATATATCCATCAAATGGAAGAATTACATGATAAAGTAAGACCATATAATCTAAATCAAGCTAATATGTACTTATCTGAAGGAATATTAGATTTTAACTTTTCAATTAATAAAGATGAAAGAATGAGTTTTAGAATAAGTAGATTAAAGTAGAAAGCTAGTAAACTAGCTTTTTCTTTTTCCCAAAAACCAAGAAAAATAATATATAATTATATTAGAAAGTAAATAGTAAGAGGTAATAATATGATATATACACCAATGACTAAAAAAGCAATTATTTATATGTTTGAAAAACATAAAGATCAAAAAGATAAATCAAATATTCCTTATGTTTATCATCCATTACATGTAGCAGAAAATTTACCAGATGAAATAACTACAACAGTAGCTTTATTACACGATGTAGTAGAAGATACTGACACAACATTTGAAGATTTAAAAAATGAAGGCTTTCCTGATGTTGTAGTTGATACTTTAAGATTATTAACACATGATCCAAATGTTGATTATTTTGATTATATTAAAAACATTGGAACAAATGATATTGCAAGAAAAGTAAAATTAAGAGATTTAGAACATAATATGGATATTAGAAGAATAAATAATATTACTCAAGCCGATTTAGATAGAGTAGAAAAATATAGAAAAAGTTATGATTATCTAATGAAAATAGAATTAGAAAAGGAAGAAAATAATAATCATACTAAATAAAAAAAGAAGGTGAGAAAATGGAACCAATAAGTACTAACTTAGATTTAGGCAATACTGATAGAACTGACATATCTTCATCAAGTAGTATTGATAATTCCATTTCATCTTCCAATTTACAAGGGACAAATATAGATACTATTCCTTATCAAACAAATCATCAATACAACTCAGTTCCTATAGAAGAAGTAGACTTATCAGAAGATATTAACATTGATGTAAGTGGATCTACTTTATCAGAAACAGTATCTAGTTTAGCATCTGGAGTTGCTGAGTTTGGCTCTAAAATAGGTGCCTTTCTCTTTGGTGGTATCGATATAAAATTAGCAACAGGTGCCGTATTCCAAACGACATTACTAAGTGGAGTTCTAGACATAGGTGAAGGAATCGTTGATGGCTTAGCTTGGTGTGGCGGTAAAATCGTTGAAGGTGGATCATGGTTGTTAGGTAAAGCCATTGGAAACTTCAATGAAGATATTGGTGAAGCAGTTATTAATGCTGGCAAAGAAAGAGATAATGCTGTTAAAGAATTTATGGAAGTTGATTGGATTGGAAGAGCCAATGATTGGTTTTACCAAGAAACAGATATTGGAAGAAAAATAAACGAAGCATCTTTACTGAAATATGATAGTAAAGCAGCTCAAAAAATAAGAAGTTTTACAGAAAGAGCTGCCGAAATAGCAGCTGCTACTGCTTTAACTATATTTACTGGAGGTGCAGCAGCCCCTTTAGCAGTAGGTTTGTTATATGGAATGGGTAAAGCAGGAGAAAGCACTTATCACCAACATGGAACAGATACCTCTTTACTTCAAGAATTAGGAATCGCTGGTTCCGGTGTCTTAACCGGTTTAAGTTGGATACCACTAGGTAAACTAGGTCAAGGATTTATTAATATTGGTAGAACCGCTGCAAATGTAGGTGTGAAAGAAGTAGCAAGTAATATAGTAAAAGATATTGCTACAAAAGACTTCTGGATGAATGCACTAAAAAAAGGATTAACTGGCGCTAATGGCGTAGGTAATTATTTTGCCAGTGCCATAATGACAGGAGAAGATGTCATCCCTTACATAACTGGTGAACAAGAATTAGATAAACAAGCCTTAGGACATATAGCCTTATCATATCTAAAACATTTAGGATTTAATGTAGCAGAAGATGCATTAAGAGAATATGTATTAGATCTTTGGACAAATAAGGTGTTTGATGATATAAGTTTTGATACCCAAGAGGTGGTTAAAACAGTTGGTAATAAAGCTGCTGAAACCATCGACCCATCTAAAAAATTAGCAAGGCCAGATTATTTAAATACAGTCCATAGTAGAGAAAAAATTCCATTAACTCATGAAGAAATAGCTCAAATAGCTAAACGATTTAATATTACTGAAGCCCAAGCAAGGATTCTAATAGATAAAAAAATAATTGATATAGTAGACAACTCAGAAGTAGGTATAAGAGTTAAAATGAGTACCTTAGAAAAAGCTCTGGATGGAGATGGAAAACTAAAAAATCAATTTGAAACCGGTACAAGTGGTGGTGCTTTCGATCCTGATTGGCGAAGTGATGTAGAGTATTCACTATTTGGAGTGCCTAAAGATCTCCCAGCAGAAGATCGACCAATATATGGTATGATGTTCCCTAATACTCAAAAAGGACTTGCAAAATATATTATGTATGGCGAAGGATCATTCTATGGCGGTGGCGAAGGAATGGTTGTAATCTTGGACAAATCAAAGATTATTGATACAGCAACATATACGATAGGGGATTCACTAGATTATGAAAAATCTATCTCAGCAGGATTACTTAGTGATCCAAAATTTTTATCGACACATGGAAATTTTACCGTCCTTGGAGGTATTTATAATCCTGAAGATTTAAAAAAATTAGGATTATTAGATTTATTTACAACCAGTCGAGGAGATCGCTATTTAGAAGTCCAATTACATGGTAGAGAATCCCATAGCATAGAAAACATAAAAGAGGTTATTTTCACAATGAAAATGATACCTCCACAGGAATTCTTAGATAAATTGACAGCTAAAGGAATTCCCTATAGAATATTAACTGAATTGCGGTGATAATAATGAATAAAGATATAAGTTTAGAACCTACAAGCGAAAATGCAAGAGTAATTGCTAAAAGCAATGATTTATATGTTATAGTTAACAATCAAACTGATAAAATATCAGATTTCTTTGCTTTAGGTAAAGTAATTGATAAAACCGGTAAAGAATACACTGCATGGCTTCCCTTAGGAACAATCTTTAGAGATGAAACATGGGAAGAAATAGATATATCATATAAAGAATTTATCACTACTAAAAAACCAACTGCCGTCGATGGCTTACTAGGATTTGCTATCGGTGATGCTTTAGGAGTACCAGTCGAGTTTTTAAGTCGTGAAGAAGTACGAAAAATAGGATTAAAAGATATGCTAGGTAATGATACACCTAGAAACTTTTCAAGTAGATGGGGCAATATCATTCCTTCAGGAGCATGGAGCGATGATACTTCAATGCTAATTGCAAGCATGGATAGCTTAGCTGATAATAAAGCTCAAGCCAATTATGATGATATAATGACTAGATATCTTAATTGGTGGCAAAAAGGAGATTATACTTCAATACACACACCATTTGGTTTAGGTAGCTGTGTAGCTCAAGCTCTTAATAATTACATAAGAGGAGCAGCAGCATTAGAAAGTGGTGCAAAAGGCTTTAAAAATAATGGAAATGGTTCTTTAATGAGAATCTTCCCATTCTCAATGTATTGCATTGAAAACAATTTATCAGAAGAAGAAACATTTGAATATATATCAAATGCTTCAAAAATAACTCATGCTCACGAAATAAGTCAAATGAGTTGCTTTATCTATACAGAATTTTTAAGAATAGTAATAGAAACTAAAAATCCCGAAATGGCATTTATGCATATTAGAGAAATAGACTATTTAAAATACTTTGATAGAGAAACTATCTTAGCACATAAACAACTATTAAATCCTGCTTTTATTAATATTTCAGATGATCAAATAAAAGCATCAGGTTATGTTGTTGATACATTAGAATCAGTTATTTATAGTGTTTTAAATGGAACTAATTATGAGGATACTGTTTTAAAGGCTATCAATATGGGATATGATACTGATACAATTGGTGGAATAACTGGTTCCATAGCAGGAATGTTGTATGGTATGGAATCAATACCTCAAAGATGGTTAGATAAAGTAAAAAGAAAAGACTATTTAATCCAATTAGCAAACAAATTTGATAAAGTATTAAAAGATAATAAAGTTCAAAAAAAAACTAATTTAGAAATATAAAAGATTATAGACATTATGTTTATAATCTTTTTTGGATTTTCTTTAATAAATAAGCTAAATAATATATAATTTAAATAGAATGCATTAATAAGGTGATCATATGGACACATTAAATCCAAATATTAATTTAGGTGGTAATAGTAATCCAACAGTTGATACATCAAGTTCTATTAATAACGAAGTTAATGGGACTCAACAAACGAGTCAACCATCTTCTATAAGCACAGGATCATATCAAAGTAACGGAATATATACTGGAGCAGAAACTGAAACATATGATTTGTCAGGTGAAACAGCGGAAGATAATAGAAACTTTTTCCAAAGAGCCAGTGATTGGATTTCTGATACTGCCAACAGTGTTTATAATACTGGTGCAGAAATCGTTAATGACATTAAAACTTGGGCTTCAACAAATCTATTAGGAGCAGGTTCTACATTAGCAGAAACTGCTGCCAATTTAGCAAGTGATGTTGGAACTTTTGCCGCCAAAGTAGGAAGCGCATTCTTAGAAGGAATCGCTACTCTAAAATCAACCGAAGCGGTTATAGCCACTTCGGTAGTTAGTGGTGTTGCGAAACTGGTAGAACACTTTGCTGACATATCGTTATGGTGTCGTGGCAATCTTATCGAAGGACAAGCATATGTTGCAGGAGCCATTGTCGGTCTATTTAATAGGGAAATTGGCGAAGCAATTAAAAATGATGGTCATCAAGCAAACCAACAAATAAAAGAATGGATTGCCTTTGACGCTGTTGGTGAAGCTAATAAGTGGTTCTATGAAAGTACAGATTTAGGTCGTTTTATAAATGAATATTCATTAATGAAATATGATAGCGAAGTTGCTATGAAGATTAGAGAAGTATCAGAAAAAGCTGCCGAAATAGCAGCAGCGACTGCTCTAACAATAACAACCGGTGGAGCCGCAACTTTTGCCATAGGTGCTTTATATGGAATGGGTAAGACAGCCGAAAGTACATACCAACGTAATGGAACAGATACCTCTTTACTTCAAGAATTAGGTATAGTTGGTTCTGGGGCCTTGACAGGTTTAAGTTGGATGGCAACTGGTAAACTATTTGCAGGCTTCTTAGAAATAGGAAAAGCAGCAGCAGAAGTTGGAGTAACAGAAGTAATAAGTAAGATATCGAAGGATATTTTAACCAAAGACTTCTGGCTAAAGGCTTTAAAAGAAGGTTTAACTGGCTGGAATGGTGTTGGAAACTATGCTGCAAGTGCTATGATGACAGGTGAAGAGTTAATACCTTATATAACGGGTGAAAAAGAATGGACACCACAAGCAATAGGAAAACTAGCTTTATTATATTTAGGCAATTTAGGATTAAATGTGGCCGAAGATGCTTTAAGAGGATATATAAATAACTTTAAAGCTGATCAAGTAATAGAAGAAATACAAACAAATTCTTTAGAAAAACTAGATGATATAGATGATACAACTAAAAAAATTGTTAAAATAGCACCACAAACAGAATTAAAAACAGATGACGATGTAGTTGAATTTGCTAACACATATTTAACAGACACAGCAATAAAAGAAGCAGAAAATCAACAGGAATATATTGAAAGTGCAATGTCACAAATAAAAGGTTATTTATCTAGTAGAATAGCTTCTGATCCTACCGGCGCATACTATTCATTAATGACATTTACTTCATCTGATATGGATAAAACAGTAATGAGTAGAATAGTAACAGATATGGTTAACTCCAGTGCTGATTTTAGAAAAACAATACTTGTAATAGCTGAGAATGAAGCACTTGAATCAATGGGTAAAGCTATGGGAATTACAGATCAAAGAGTAATAGACGAAATAGTAGATTGTTTACTAGGAAAAGACTTTGTTGAAGGTGGACTAGGAGCTGGAAGTGATTGGGATAGAATTAAAGAAATAATTCTTCCATACGTTCAAGAACAGGTACAAAACTCACCAGACGGTGTAGTTTTATGGACGAAAGTAAGTAATACAGCAGTTGCAGCCAACTATAGTACGAGTATTGAAAATGTAACAACTGGAAGTACATCTTATTTCTTAGAAACATTATTTTGTAACTTTAATGGTGAGGTTGAAGGAACTCCAAAGTGTGAAAGACTTTGGGGAATAATATCTGAAGCATATGCAGAAACATGCTCTAACTTAGTAGATTCTGCTGGTAATCCAATTACTCAATTAAAACTATTAGTACCAAGAATAAGTACAAATGCTTTAGACTATGGAAATACATTTTCTCAATCGGAGTTACCAACACTACTTAGACTTGGTACAATAAATTCTATTGATGTTATACAAGTAGCAGGATTTGATGATTTATCACCAGTAATTCATAAAGAGGTTGATATAACTGGCTTAAGGGAACTATATCAAACAATGTTGGCAAAAGGAGCATCAAGCGAAACCATTTCAAGTGTAATATTTAGTGAATTCTTAAGATTATTAGGAGGTGCATAATATGAGCAATAGTGATAATGTATATAATCAATTAAAAAGACAAATTGATGGGATAAAAAAAGATTTAGCAATTAATTATACTGTTTTAGATGAATTAACACCAGAACAAAGAAGAGAAATAGAAACTAAAATAGTTAGATTATGTGAAGTAGGATACACAGAAACATTAAGAGCAATTCCTTATTTAAAAACAGTTGACGTTGAATCAGAACTACCTATTGAAAGTATAAAACCAGAAAACACTAGAGCTAGAGGATTATTATTAATGGGTATGTATATTAGAAGTAACAATGATAAATATTTTAAAGAATTATATTTATTAGCTCAAAATGACCCAATGGTATTTAATGATTTAATAGATTTATACAATAGTAGCCTTGTAGACGAAGCAAAAAAAGCCATCCTTCGCCCGTACATTGACGAAATAGCAAGAAATAATATGGATAATCCAAACTATAAGTATTTATATATGTATAAAATGAACAATGGTGAAGAATTGTCTACAGGAGCATTAAACAAATAAAGATTATAGACATTATGTTTATAATCTTTTTTAGATTTTCTTTAATAAATGAGCTAAATAATATATAATTTATATAGGATACATAAATAAGGTGATCATATGGACACATTAAATACTAATATTAATCTTGGGGATAATAGTAATCCAGCTGTTGATACTTCTAGTAGTATCAACAATGTTACAAATCCTGTTAATAATGCTTCAGATATCAACACCAATAATTATCAAAATCCAAATACTTATTCTCAATCACCAGTAGAAGAAGTTGATTTATCAGGTGATATAAGCATGGATGTAGGTGGGTCTACTCTAGCAGAGACAGCATCTAGTCTAGCTTCTAGCGTAGCTGAATTTGGTTCTAAAATAGGTAACTTCCTATTAGGAGCTATAGATACTTTAGCATCAACTGGAGCTGTCCTAGCAAATACAATCACAAGTGGTGTTTTAGACCTAGGTGAAGGCATCGTCGATGGCTTAGCTTGGTGTGGTGGTAAAATTGTTGAGGGTGGCTCTTGGTTATTAGGAAGTATTGTTGGTTTATTTGATCAAGATGCAGGACAAGCCATAAAAGATTTTGGCGTCGAACGAGATAATGATGTTAAAGAATTTATGGCAGTAGACTGGGTAGGAAAAGCCAATGATTGGTTTTATAACGAAACAGCTATTGGAAGACATTTAAATGAAGCGTCTTTAATGAAATATGACAGTGAAACTGCTCAAAAGATAAGAGGAATAACAGAAAAAGTTGCTGAAATAGCAGCAGCAACAGCATTAACTGTTGCAACAGGTGGCTTAGCAGCTCCTTTAGCTGTCGGAATGTTATATGGAATGGGAACAGCAGGCGAAAGCACTTATCAACAATATGGTACTGGGACATCAGTATTACAAGAATTAGGAATCGCTGGATCTGGTGTCTTAACCGGTTTAAGTTGGATGGCCACAGGAAAACTAGGAGCAGGTTTCTTAGAAATAGGAAAGACTGCAGCAGCTGTTGGAACAAAAAAAGTATTAAGTCAAATTGCTAAAGATGTCGTAACAAAAGACTTTTGGATGAAGGCACTAAAAGAAGGCTTAACCGGCGCTAATGGTGTTGGTAACTATATAGCAAGCGCTATGATGACAGGTGATAATCTTATACCATACATTAATGGTGAAAAAGAGTGGGATGCTAATGCCATAGGATCACTTGCTTTAGAATTCCTTAAAAACCTAGGATTAAATGTAGCAGAAGACGCTTTAAGAGGATATATAGGCAACTTCAATTCTGAAAATGCTATTAGAGAAATAACTGAAGCAGCATCTAGAATTGAAAGACCGAAACTTAATCCAAGTGATTTTGAAAATTACGATAAATATCTAGAAGCAGAGCAAGAAGCAAGAATAAAAGAATTAGGTGAATTACAACGCATGATTGATAATGGTGAAGAATTAACACCATTTGATAAAATGAGATATGACAAGATAAGTAGTGAAGTAAACTTTAAAAGTAAGTCACTTACAACTGCTCTTAATGAAGCTGAAGAACAGGTGGCTGCTATTAAAGCAAAAATAGCAGAAACAGGATTAACAGAAGAATTAAGTGAACAACTAAGCTATTATGAACATCAAGTTGAAGTATATGACGATGCTATTACGACACTAGAAAGAATGAATAATACTGTCGTAAATGAATACGGATATACAGATTTAACTGAATATGGTAAACAAAGTTATGAAGACTCAGTTTTACATAACGCCGTAAATCCAGATGTTGCCAAACCAGCATATGTAAGTCCAGAAATGCAACAATATGCAGATGCGCGTGCTCAATCTATCAGGGCAACTGCCGAAAGAGTAGAAGCTACAATAACTGATGATTTAAGATCATTAGAAGATGAAAGTATGTTCCTAACAGGTGAAAGATACCGTCTTAAGGGAAAAGATAGCTTATCAAGAAAACTAATTCTTGACGCCTCAAAAGGCCAAGAAGTAGTTGCAGCAGAAAACATTGATATGGCTGCTGATAGAATAGCAGATAGCGTTCGTTATACATTTATAATCAATGAAGACGATTATGCGGAAAAAATACCAGAAGCAATTGAAGCTTTAAAAGCAAAAGGATATGAATTTGCTGTAGATACAAAAGGAGTTAAATTTAGAAATTCTTGGGGTCCAAATAATATGTATCAAGGAGTAAACACTAATTTTATTAGAATGATTGATGGTAAACCAATTGAGTTTGAAATACAATTCCATACTCCGGATTCATTTTTAACGAAAGAAAAATATACACACCTAATATATGAAATAAGAAGAGGACAATTCACACTATCTAAATTGAAGGATGAGGCTAATAGAATTCAAAGAGCATGTTCAAATGCTATTAGAATACCATTAGGCATAATAGGTCTCCTTTGCAAATAATTAAAAAATATAATATAATACAAAACTAATTAGAGGTGAAAACTATGGAAATTAAATTAGAAAGATATCAAAAAGTAGTTGATGACAGAGTAGATTATTATGCAATAAATGATATGAATACCAACGAAGAAGCTAAAAGATTACTACTATTCATTCAACAAAAATATGGCGAGTTAGAGAATGTTCATTGCATTAGGGTAGAAGATGGCAAAATTTCATTTGATGAAATGTACCCTTCATTAGAAGCGTGTTTTGCAAAAGTAGGTAATATATTAGATTTAACTATAATTACATTATCATGTAAAAATCAATATGTAACATTCAATATGAGTGTTAAAGATAGAAAATTAAAAGTAACTGATCTTAGACATACTTATGGCGATAAAGTAGCAAACGAAGCTAACTTTAAATACTATAGAGATGAAGATGGAGATATCATAAGATACAATGAAGTAACTGGCTTATACTATCTTTTGAATAAAAAAGACAACAGATGGTATGAAGATGCTGACATGGTAAGAAGAATGATTGATTCTCAATATTCATTTACAGAAATTGAATATAATCCAGACGAAGGTAAAGGATTTACAAAATAAGACTTAAGAATTTCTTAAGTCTTTTTAATTACACTGAAAAATATGATACAATAATTATAGAATTCAGGTGAACATTATGGATATGGGAACAGCAAGTGTTGGTGCGCTAAGTGATAACGATACCACTAATATAGATACAACAAGTAGTATAAATTCATTACCAAAGACTAAAGGCCAAACTTTTGGTGAAATCGTTAGTGAACTATATGAACCAACAGAACAATCTAATAGTCTAAATACCACACCAGAAGTCAGCACAGGACAAGTAGATGAAATTGATTTATCTTCTTTTGCAACCGATTCAGAAACAGATTCTGGTATTTCAGGAGGTAGTGGACCTCTTGTTGAAACAGTTAATAGTCTGGATAGTGATATGAATACTATATTCCAAAAATTAGGAAGTTTTTTTAGTGATTTAGGAAGTGCCATTGCTAGAACAGGTTCTGATGTTGCTAATTCTGTAACTAGTGGAATAAACAATTTAATTAATAGATTAAAAAGTAAACCAGAAACAGAAACCACATTACCTGGAGTTACTGATATACTAACTACCGATAATAATGAAAACAATCCAAATAATATAGAGACTATCATTACTCCTGAAATTGATGCTTCAATGAAAGAAACATCTACTGAATCAATACCAGAGAGTACTGACAACGTAATAGATTCAACAATCGAAACCGTTGGTGGCTTAGAGGAGTCTTCAGAGACACCGGTATTAGAAAATGATAACAGCATAGAAGAAACTATAGCTGCTGAAACTACACTTGAAACTGAAACTTCAGAAGTTCTTACAGAAAATGGACCTAGAATAAATGCTGAAGTAACAGTAGAGAAACTTGAAACAAATCAAGTAGTAATTGAATATAATGGTAAGACAATTGTAATTCCTACCGATCGTTTACTTACAAAAGAAGAAAGAGATGCCGTTAGAGCAGATACAAGAAAAACTTTTGAAAAAATGATTAAAGACTTAGGTTTAAATGTAGTCATACCACCTCATGGAATCAAAGTAAATGAAATGGGTAATGTAATGGTTGAATTTGCTGAACCAGGGAAAACAGCTTCTACAATGCAAATTATTTATAATTTAAGAGACCTAAAATCTTTAGAAAACATTGAAACATATGTCCAAGGAGACTCGGGTGGAACTCATACTGACTCTTACTTCCTTGATAAATTATTCCCACAGCAAAATGATTATATCTTTATGAGTGTTAAAGCCAATGGTGGAGGACTAGTAAATAAATATAGTGACGTTGCAATGAAATTTTTAAATACTTTAGCAAATAAATATCAAGTTGATTATAAATATGCAGAATTAAGCGGTTGGTCACAAGGAGCTTATGGAACAGCAATCTTCTTTAATAATCTAGTTAAAACATTAGATGATTCATCAGATATGTCTATAAATATTAGGATATTTGGTGCTAAGGATAATGGAAGTTTCTTTAGAAATTATTTAGATAAACATCCAGCAGTTTTAAACCAAATGATTGCAAGAAGAGTAGTAGTATACGCCTATGAAGAAGATGGTATCGGTGGTGGAGGAAACGATAACCTAGAAAGTAAATTAGGAAAATTTGTTGATAAGGGCTTGATGGTTGTTAAGGTTCAAAATGCAAGCATGGGAGATCACCCTGGATTTGTAAGTAATGTTAGATCTAGAGAAGCAGAAGGCCACAACATAAGATTCGATTTTAATCAAGATAATTACACTCCAGGACCATATAGTAGTGGTATGAGGTATATGATAGTTGAACCATTAGGAAAAAGAGTACTTGGTAGCGTTAAACGTGTAAATGTACAAGCGTTAGCATCAATAATTGAAGAGTACAAGAATACCAATCCAGATGGAACACCAAGAGTAAGAGAATCAAGTCAAGAAGAATCAACACAAACAGTAGGTGTAGATTCCACTGTTAAATTAGGTGATATTCCTGATGAGACCCATGAAGTAGTACAAACTATTACACAACCACAAAGTGAAGGAACTGAACCAAGTACTAAAATTAAAATTGAAAGTGAAGTATCACTATTAAATTCATAATAAACCAAGATTAATTCATAAAATCGCAAAAGAAAAAACTTAAGTATTTACTTAAGTTTTTTTGTTAAGTTTAAGTTAACTTACAATACATAATTAAATAATAATAATGTATTTATGATAAAATTATCTTAGAATATGGGTGATTATATGGAAGTTGCCAATACAAGCTTTAATTTAGGAGATGCAGGTAGTTCAAATGTTGATACATCTAGTTCCATAAGCAATGGAATAAACGGAAGTCAACAAACGAATCAATCATCTTCTATTAATACAGGATCATACCAAATTAACGGAATATATACTGGAGCAGAAACTGAAACATACGATTTATCAGTAGAAGCAGCAGAAGACAATAGAAACTTTATTCAAAGAGTCGGAGATTGGATTTCAGACACCGCAGCCTCTGCTTATGAAACAGGAGCAAATTTTGTAAGCGATGCTTATTCTTGGATTGCAGGAGGGCTAAAAGGTATTGGATCTACTCTTGAAGAAACAGCTGCTAACTTAGCAAGTGATGTTGGAACTTTTGCCGCCAAAGTAGGAAGTGCCTTTTTAGACGGATATACTGCTCTTATGTCAACCGAAGCTGTAATAGCTACTTCAGTTGTTAGTGGTGTTGCAAAACTAGGAGAACACTTTGTTGATGTAGCGCTATGGTGTGGTGGAAAAATTGCTGAAGGAAGAGCATATGTTGCTGGAACCATTGTCGGTCTCTTTGACAAGGATATTGGTGATGCAATTAAAAATGCTGGTCATCAAGCAAACCAACAAATGAAAGAATGGATTGAATTTGATGCGGTTGGTGAAGCCAATAAGTGGTTCTATGAGAGCACTGACCTAGGTCGTTGGATAAATGACAATTCATATATGAAATATGATAGCGAAGTTGCTATGAAAATTAGAGGAATATCTGAAAAAGCTGCCGAATTTACAGCTGCAACAGCTCTAACTATAGCAACTGGAGGCTTAGCAACCTTTGCCATAGGAGCTTTATATGGAATTGGAAAACAAGCAGAAAGCACTTATCAGCGTAATGGAACAGATACAACATTATTACAAGAAGCTGGTATACTAGGATCAGGAGCCTTAACAGGTTTAAGCTGGTTAGCAAAAGGAAAACTAGGAGCAGGTTTGCTAGAAATAGGAAAAGCTGCAACTGAAGTCGGTGTAGGTGAAGTAGTAAGTAAAATATCGAAAGATATTTTAACCAAAGACTTTTGGCTAAAAGCCTTCAAAGATGGCTTAACTGGCGTAAATGGTTTAGGAAACTATGCTGCAAGTGCTATGATGACAGGTGAAGATATTATTCCATATTTAAATGGCGAAAAGCCATGGGATGCCCAAGCCATTGGAACAATTGCTTTAGCGTATTTAAAAAATCTAGGATTAAATGTAGCAGAAGATGCTTTAAGAGGATATATAGGAAGCTTCAATTCTGATAAAGCTATTAGAGAAATAACTGAAGCAACATCTAAAATAGAAGAACCTACATTAAATGCATCCCCATCTATGTCTGATACAACATCAACAACTGGTACTGTAACCGGCGAAAGTAACGCAATTACGGAACCAACAGTTAAAATAAAAACCGATTTAACAGATGATGAAGCAATTAAATTTGCTGAAGAAATCTTAGACCCTAATTCAAATAAGACTTTACAAAACTTAGATTCTCTTACAGATGAAGCTAGAAGAAAGGTATTAGATTGTTTAACACCAGAAGAGATAGTGGAAAAAGTAAGAGAATTAGATCCAATTTCACAAAGAAGAATTCTAAGTTCATTAACTAGTCAAGAGATAAGTGAATTGGTATCTGCAGGTATAGTAAAAGGAACATACGAAGATGGTATTGGAATGCCTTTACAAACCAAAGAACAAATAAGAGAATATCTAGAAAAAATCAAAGAGACATCTCCTGAAGAATACGCGGCATACCAGGCTCAACTAAGACGAATTTCAAAGAGATGGGGTATATCTATGGAAGAAGCACAAGAAGTGCTTAACCAAAAATTAGCTGAATTAATCTCTTCTGGAGAAGTTGGTAAAAGAGGCCACGGATATGATACATTAGAAGCTATAATTGATTCTAATAGAATCAAAAATCAATTTGAAACAAATACATCTGATGGGCTTAAAGATTTAACTACAAGAGCGAGCGTTGAGTCAGTTCAAATGGGAGTTCCAGTAGCAACCCCATACGAGGATAGACCAGTATATGCTATACTAATGCCATCTGAAAATGATAGAATAGACGACTATGTTATCAATGGAGCTGGACATTGGTACAGTGGAATAGATGATAATGGTTTAATTAGTAAAGAAGATCCATTTGTCATAGTTTACAATAAAGATGCTATAATAGATACATCAACAGTGTCTATTGGTGATTCAGTAAATTTCGGTCGAGCTGAAAATACAAATGGAATAACATCTTCTTCCTTAATGACTGATCCAGTGTATAAGGGAGGATTTGATGATTTTGGTAAAGGTTTAAGCTTAGAAGAGTTTAAAGATGCTGACTTAGAAACCATTACATCAAGGGTTTATAGTGACTGCGATGATACATATATAGAAATACAAATTCATGGACACGAACAAAATCAATTTAATAGCACAAATATAAAAGAAGTATTAGTTCTTAAAGATTTACCAGAAAGAATAAAACAAAAGCTAGCAGAATTGAATATACCATGGAGAATAATAGGAGGTGCTAACTAATGGGAACAAATGAAACATATAATGAAAACTCAAGAGTAATAGCTAGATATAAAAACACATTTGTGGTAACTAATAGCCCAACGGCAACAATTAATGATTTGTCAGAAAAGGCTGCTGTAATTGACACAACAGGCAAAACGATTTTACCAACTGTGTTTATAGATTATATTAATAGACCATATGAAATAAAATGGGAACCTGTTGAAGGACGATATTCCGATTATATAAAAGAGAGAAAAACATCCTTAACCCAAGACGCTTTATTAGGTCAAGCAATTGGTGATGCCTTAGGAGTACCAGTTGAGTTTTTAAGTAGAAAAAAAGTTAGAGAAATCAACCTAAAAGATATGCTTGGTTCAGATACAGAAAAAAGTTTCAATAGTGACTGGGGAGATATAATACCTGCTGGATCCTGGTCAGATGATACATCAATGGCAGTAGCAACTATTAGTTCTATTATTAACACTAATGGTGAAATAAATTATGATGACATAATGAATAATTTCAATAAATGGTGGGATAATGGAGAATTTACTTCTATAGATAAACAATTTGGATTAGGATATACTGTATCAAAAGCATTAAAAAGATTTAAAGATGGTGTTCCTGCTTTAGATTGCGGTGGTAAAGAATTTGGTGACAATGGCAACGGAGCTTTAATGAGAATTTTACCATTTTCCATTTATTGTATAGAACAAGATCTATCAGAGGAAGAAACTTTGGAATTAATTAACGAAGCATCTTCATTAACACACGCACACGAAATAAGTCAAATGAGTTGCTTTATCTATACAGAGTTCCTAAAAGCACTAGTAAAAACAAAGAATCCAGAAATAGCATACTCTCGTATTTTTAAAATAGATTATGAAGACTATTATGGACCAGAAGCTTTAAAAGCACACGCTCATTTATTACATCCGAATTTCCCAAAGAGTAATCCTGATGAAATATCTGAAAACAACGGATACGTAGTAGCAACTCTAGAATCAGCAATTATAAGTATATTAAAAACAAAAAGTTTTGAAGAAGCTTTATTATATGCAATTAATTTCGGCTATGATACAGATACAATAGGAGCTGTAACCGGTGGTTTAGCTGGTGTTACCTATGGATATGAAAACATACCGCAAAGATGGATTGATAAATTGAAAAAAAGAGAATACTTAGAAGAAATGGCAAAACAATATGAAGAAGTATTATCTAAAATCGAAAAAAAAAATTTGAATAATTATCAAAAATAAAAGATTATAAGCATAAACTTATAATCTTTTTTTATTTGAATGATTTAACTAAATCTTTAAATTCATTACCTCTATCTTCAAAGGCTTTATATTGATCCCAAGAAGCACAAGCAGGACTTAATAAGATAACATCGCCTTTCTGAGCCTTCTCATAACAAGCAATAGTGGAATTGTGAAGATTATCAAAAACTCCACAGTCTACACCAATTCTATCACAGTATTCCTTGATTCTTGCCTTGGTTTCACCGTAACATGCAACATACGTAACATTCCCCATACTAGGAGTTAAATCATCAAATGAGTGACCTCTATCTAAACCACCTAGTATTAATAGTGTAGGTCTTTTAAATGAATCTAAAGCAGTTCTTGTTGATTCACAATTAGTAGCTTTACTATCGTTATAGAAATCAACACCATCAATTGTAGTAACATATTCTATTCTATGTTCAACACCACCAAAAGTCTTTAATACCTTACAAATTCTTTCATTATCAACATTATATACTTTAACAGCACTAATCGCTGCCATTATATTTTCATAATTATGATTACCAACTAATTTAATTTCGTTACAATCAATAATCTTTTCTTCTTTATAATAAATAGCATTGTCTTTTAAATAAACATTTTCTTTATCTGTTTTAGAAAAATAATATTTTGTACTGTTGATATCTTTGGAGATATCAACAGCTTCTTTATTATCTTTATTAACAATAGCTATATCATCTTTAGTATGATTATTAAATATCTTCTTCTTTGTTTGGACATATCTTTCATGTGAATCATGGAAATCAGTATGAGCATCAAAGATATTAGTTAAAACACTAACATTAGTTTTAAACTGATACATATCACATAATTGATGATCAGATATTTCCATTACTAGATAATCTCCATCTTTAACATCTCTAACAAATTTACAGAATGGTGTACCAATATTTCCACCTAGTAATACAGGTAATCCTGCTTCTTTCATCATATTATAAATAAGTGTAACAGTAGTTGTTTTACCATTAGATCCAGTAACCCCAATTATTTGAACGTCCTTCTTTAAATATCTATATCCAAGTTCTACTTCATTAATTACTTCCATACCTAATTCTTTAGCTTTAACAACAGCAGGGTTACTATATTTAATGCCAGGATTCTTTACCATAACATCAAAAGTATCATCAAGTAATGGTAATGGATCTTTAACTATTTCTACAGTAACTCCCATACTTCTAAGTTCTTCTACTTGATCTCTATCCTGGCTTTCCATATCAGTTACTAATACTTCATTATCTTTAGCTAATAACTTAGCAGCTTCATAACCACTTCTAGCCATACCTAATATAAATATTTTTTTATCTTTAAACATATAACTCACCAAGAAGATTATAACATAAAAGATAAAAAAAGATTATAAACACATTGTTTACAATCTCTTATTTAGTAAGTAAAGTAGCTATCTTCGTAACATTACCAGCACCTAGTGTCAAGATAACATCACCTTTATTAACGTTCTTTCTTAAATATTCAACTATCTCATCATAATCAGATATATGAATAGATTCTTTATTTAGTTTCTTTAATTCTTTCATTAAATCTTCTTCATGAATATCATATGTATTAACTTCTCTAGCAGCATAAATATCCATAATAATAATATGATCAAAATTTACTAATGCTTTAGCAAAGTCTTCTAAGTGACCAGCTAATCTACTATAAGTATGAGCTTCAAATACTACCCAAGATTCATTAAATTTCTTATTATTTAAACCTTTAACAGTAGCAAGTATTTCTGTAGGATGATGTCCATAATCATCAAATACTTTAGCGCCATTAAACATACCCTTATATTCTAATCTTCTAGAAGCTCCACCAAATTTTAATAAAGCACTAGCTATTGTTTCAATATCTATTCCATAAGCAGTACATAATGCTATACAACATAAACTGTTCATAACATTATGAACACCTGTTACTCTAAGTTCTATATGTCCTTTTTTCTCACCTTTAAAATAAGCATCATAACTAGGACATCCATCATCATCAAAAGTAACATCTTTATAATACCAATCAGCTTTATCAGTACTACCAACACTTATTACAGTAGCTTTAGTATGATCTTTTAATCCAAGACATCTACTATCATCAGCATTTACTACCAAATATCCATCTTTTGGAAGATGTGATACATATTTTTGGAAACTCTTTTCAATATTATCGATATTACCAAAGTAATCTAAATGATCATCATCAATATTAAGTACTATTGCACTTCTTTGTTGAAAACTTAAATAACTCTCACAATATTCACATGCTTCAATAATAAAATAATCACTTTTACCAACACGATAATTACCATCGATATTAGAAAGTACCGCTCCAACTTGTATAGATGGATCTAAATTAGCTTCTAAGAATGAACAAGATACCATACTAGTAGTAGTTGTTTTACCATGAGTACCAGCAATACCAATCGTATCTTTATATAACTTAGTCATTTCTCCTAGGAATTCTCCTCTTTCGACAGTAGGAATACCTAATTCTCTAGCTTTAACTAATTCAGGATTATCTTCATGTATTGCTGCTGTATAAACAACCAAATCTATATCCTTAGTAATATTTTCACTTACTTGACCAATATTAACTTTTATTCCGTTACTTTCTAACCAATCAGTTTGACTAGACTTAGTACCATCAGATCCACTTACTTGGTAACCCCAATGAACAAGCATTTCAGCAATTCCACTCATGCTAATTCCACCAATACCAACCATATAAATATGTTTGTATTTCTTTATATCTAATGTCATGAAATCTCCTCCATCAAATAAAATACTAAAAGAATTATAACACTAAATATGTAAATAAGAAAATTCACCTTAAAAATAAAGATAAAATATTATATAATAAGAATAGGGTACATATAACTAAAGTATGGAAGTGATATTATGGCAGTATATGCATTTGATTTTGATGAAGTAGCAAGAACTAGAAAAGAACTAGATTCTGTAGCTAACAACCTAGAACAACAACTAAAAAATGGAACTAATAAACTGATGGATGAGACATCAGAATGGACAGGAGATGCTAGTAATAGTTTCGATAATCTTACCGAAGATAATTATTCAACTATAGCTAGTGAAATTGATACTATTAGAGGTATGTCATCATACCTAGGCGAAGTATCAGATGTAATTTCACAAGCTGAAAGTGATCTAGCATCAATGCAAATATAGAGGTGATAATATGAATAACGACAAAAACATAAATGTAGGATCTTATGATAATTTAGATTCTGGTGTTCATACTATCCATAACACTAGTGATAATTTAAAAAGAACACTAGAAGAAGGAAATGAACTTCTAAAAAATATCCATAAATCACGTGTCTTTGAAGGACCAATAGCAGATCATGTTAATGGTATGTGGAATAAATTAAGTAATTTAACTAATAGTAGTATTAATACTTTGAATAGAAGTGGAAATACCTTAGATGAAGTTAATAATAGTTATCAGGCAACTGATAAAGCATCAAGTGATAAAGTAGGTGACGTTATATGATAGCTAGTTCTACTGTATCAAGTGATGGTTCAACATTAAAAAGTCTTTTTTCTACTTACACATCTGAAATAAGTAGTTTAGAAAGTAAAAGCGTTTGGGAAGGGGAATCTCAAAAGAATGCTATTCAACAAGCCGAAAAATTCGTTTCGGAGTTTTCAGGTCCCATAGCAAGTCAATTTAGTGATTTTTCATCAGCTGCTGATAAATATAAAGAATGGGTACAAGCAAAAAAAGACTTAGAAGAAGCTGAAGACGATTACGATGATGCTTCTGCTGAAAGAAGCAACAATCCTGAATCAACAATTGATTTAGATTATTATCGTCGCAAAGTTAATGAAGCTAAAACTAAAAAAGAAAACTTAAAAAAAGCAATAGATAAATTATTAAGTAGTGTTAAATCAGTAGTACTAAGTGCTAGTGCTACAACACCAAAAACATCAGCTTCCTATAAACTACATGATTTCGTAAACTATTTCCAAGGAGATTATCATCAAAGCTATGGTTATGGTACAACTATTTCCGGAGCAGGATGTGGACCTACATCAATGGCTATGATAGCAACCTACTTAACCGGAGAAAAGCATGATCCAGTTGAAATGGCTAAGTTTAGTTTAGACAATCATCATAGAGTAAAAGGTATAGGAACGGACTGGGAATTCTTTGGTCATGTTTCTAAAACACTAGGTATTAATTGTGAACGAATTGATAATAGTTCCGAAAGTTTGATTGCAGCTTTAAAAGCTGGCAAACCAATAATATCATCTCAAGGACATGGAACTTTTACTTCTGGTAAAGGTCACTTTATCGTCTTAAGAGGATTAACTAGTGACGGAAAAGTAATAGTGGCCGATCCAGGAAGTCGAGAACGAACCAAGAAGACCTACGATGTAAAAACCATTATGGCAAAATGCAAAGCCCTCTGGGCCTTTGATGGTGGCGAGACGGTCGATATGACTATTTAGGAGGAATAAGAATGAGTAATATAGAAAAAGTAATTCAAATGGCTAAAAAAGGTAATACTTTACTAAGTTATGATGAATTAAATGTACCAGTATTAGATGAATATACTGTTGTACAACAAAACTTAAATAATCCTAATAACAATGTAATATTCGTAGCAATAAAGAATAATGTCTTAGAACAATTCCTTGGGGATGGAGCACTTCTAGAGGATGAATCATTTGAAAAACATCTTGAAGATGTAATTGATTCAATGAAAGAAGCCGTAAAAGGTAATCCTCTATATGAAGGAAATAATAACTATTTAATCCCTTACGAGAATTATGATAATGACATGTTTGATTTTAAAATATATGCTCAAGATATACTAATGGGAAGTAAAGATAATCTTAAATTTGTTAGACAACTAAGTGCCTTCTTTTTAGAACCAAGAAATAATGAATTCTTCCAAATTAGTATGTCAGCAGGACAATATGATGAAAAAGAATATAAACTCTTAAAAGATATTAAAGATTTTCAAAATGATGAAATCTTAAAAGGACTAGAACATAATTTAAAACTAGTATTAGATAATTTAACATATAAAGAATAGAAAGTTGGTGATTCTATGGCAAACTTTTTTATCGATACATCTAAAGTAGATCAAGTAGCAGATAATATCAAAACTCTTCATGATAAATGCAATACTTTACTAAGTAGTGTTCAAGGTTATGACACTACCAATGAAGGAAATTTTGATTTTGCTGGTGCTTTATCAGCTTTAGTTAAGAATTTACAAGGTGCCGATACAAAGTTTAATAATACTGTAGCATTACTTAATGCTGTGGTTGAAACACATGGCGGAATTCAAAACTCTGTAAGTACTACAGATTCAAGTAACGATAAAGATACTGACGATGGTACTACCACAACAAACACTAAAAAGAATGATGACGACTATGGCTCAATTGGCTGTGGTGGTTGTGGATCATCTGGTGGTTGTGGCGGATATGGTGATAGAACTCCAACAACTGAACAAGCTATCCTACCACAAGAAACTCCATTAGAAACAACAGATGTCGTAAGCAGTACTCCAGCTATTCCAGGAGTCCCTCCTCAAATAGATGATACCGGAGCAACTGACACAGTAGGATTATCAATGATTAATCAAGTAGATGACGCTTTAAAAATACTAGATGTTAAAGAAATATCAGTAGATGAAATATCTAAAATATCTAAATCAAAAAATACAATCATTGTCGAGGGTATATCTTCAAGTAAAGATTGTGCTAATTATTTAGTAACCGTAAGTGAAGTAACATCTAATTATGATGTATCAGTAAAATATATAAGAATGGACAAGATTATTGAAGATCCAGATAGTGCAACTTCAGGAATATCAAATACAACTAGTAAATATACAAATGTAACAAAAAATCAAATAGTAGAAACATACAATTCTGCAACATCTCGTCGAAATGATTTCATAATAAGTGAATCTAACGATTTAAATGCAGCCTTTGTTTCAACTATTCTAATTAAAGCAGGATATGAAAAATACAATAAGCTAATTGATTATACAGCACAAGGTATCATGGATGGCTTTAAAGAATATAATATGTTTGAAGATTCCTCATCAGTACCAACTCCAGGAACTGTTGTCTTCCTAAAAGGACAGGATGGTAATGTCTCTGAAACAGGTATAGTTGAATCTGTTGATTTAGATGGTACAATTCATATGGTTAAAGCCAATGGTAGCACAATAACTATAACTACTAATTTAAAAGTAGGTGATGCTTCCATAATGGGATATGGAAAACTAAGAGATACCACAACTCCAGCAAATCAAAGTAAAATTCTAAATCAAGATTCATATAATAAACTAATTAATTTAAATTCAACAAATGAAATTAAATTAAGTAATACACCTATTACTATTATTATCAAAGATGATAAAGTAGTTAATAGTCTTCAAGGTGTAGTAAGCAAATCATCATTAGAATCAGCAATAATTGCTGCTGGTATACCAAAAAAAATTAAATCATAACAGCATAAAGACACACTAGTGTCTTTTTCTGTGCTATAATAGGCAAATATACCAATTACTTTAATTATTCGGTAATATTTGGTATAATTAAGTACAGACATTTATTGAAAAAAAGGAGGAACGCTGTATGAAAGTAATCTTACTTGAAGATGTCAAAAAACAAGGAAAAAAAGATCAAATAATTGATGTAAGTGACGGCTATGCTAAAAACTTCTTAATTAAGAATGGTCTTGCAATTCCAGCTACATCAGGAAACACAAAACAATTAAACAGAAAGCTAGATACTAGAAAAGCTGAAGAAGAAGCTTTAATTGAAGAAATGAAGGAACTAGCTGAAGTACTAAAAACTAAAGAAATAAACATCAAAGTAAAAACAGGAGAACAAGATAAAGTATTTGGTACTGTATCTTCTAAACAAATCTGTGAAGAACTAAAAAAACAAAACATAAACATTGATAAAAAGAAAATTATAATTGATTCACCAATCGATACATTGGGAACTCATATTGTTAAAATACAACTACATAAAAAGGTAGAAGGGGAAATTAAAGTCAACTTAAAAAAGTAGGTGATTAAATGCCAACACGTAAAATGCCTCAAAATTTAGAAGCTGAAATGAGTGTTTTAGGAGTAGCTTTTTTAAATAAAAACTCCTTAGCCAAAATATGTGAAGAATTATATCCAGAAATGTTTTATAGCGAAGCTAATCAAAAACTATTTGAAGCTATTAAAAGTTGTTATGAACAACATGTACCTGTGGATATAACTACAATCAAAGAAGAATTAGATAAAAAGAAAAATCTTTCTTCAGTTGGAGGAATCGAATATATAAGTGATGTAATCGATTCAGTAGCAACTGCTGCTAACTTAGATTACTATATTAAAATAGTAAAAGATAAAGCAGTAATGCGTAATTTAATTGATACAGCAACAGATATCGTAACTAATGCCTATGAAGATTCAGAAGATATAACTCAACTATTAGATGAATCAGAAAGAAAGATTTTAAATGTCGTAAAAGAAAGACAAACAAGTGATTTTATTCACATTAAAGATGCAATTGCCATTGCTCAAGAAAATCTAGAAAAACTATATGAAAATAAAGAAGATATAACTGGTATTCCAACTGGCTATACAAGTCTAGATAAAGCAGCAGCCGGCTTACATCCAGGTGAATTAATAATCATCGCAGCCCGTCCAGGTATGGGTAAAACTGCTTTTGCTTTAAACATTGCTGTTAATGCAGCCAAGAGTACTAAAAAAGCAATTGCAATATTTAATATGGAAATGCCAGCAGAAGCATTAGTAAATAGAATGCGTTCTGCTGTTGGACAAGTAGATTCATATAAGATCCAAACAGGAAAACTTAATCATGAAGATTGGAAAAGAATTAATGAAGCTAATAGTCAATTAGCAGATACTAATATCCAAATCGTTGATGATGCAAGTATCACTGCTGGAGAAATCAAAGCTAAATGTCGTAATCTAGCAAACTCAGAAGAAGGTTTAGGATTAGTAATAATCGACTACTTGCAGTTAGTAACTACAGGTGGTAAAAGACCTGATTCTCGTCAACAAGAAGTATCAGAAATATCAAGAGCTTTAAAGACAATGGCTATGGAATTAAAAGTACCAGTAATTGCTTTAGCGCAATTATCACGTAATGCCGAAAAAAGAGAAAACAATCAACCAATGCTTGCTGACTTACGTGAATCTGGTTCTATCGAGCAAGATGCCGATATGGTATTGTTTATTAATCGTAATGATTACTTCAAACCAAAAGAAAAATTAGATGCTCAACAAAATGTTGTAGCAGATATAATCATTGCTAAGCATCGTAAAGGTCAAACTGGTAAATTCCAATTATTATTCGAATTGAATATGAGTTGCTTTAGAAACTACTTAGCAGGAGAGGAAGAACCAAATGAATAGAAAAGGGAAAATTCTAACATTCCTAGTAACCACCCTCGTAGGTGTATTACTGGCAATAGGATTTGTTAGTAATGAGTCATATGCTACGCCAAAATCTATTTATCAAGTATATTTAGATGGTGAAAAAATTGGTTTAATTGATTCAAAAGAGGAACTATATGATTTAATTAACCAAGAGCAAATAGAAATAAAAAAAGAATATAACATTGAACAAGTATATCCACCAAAAGGATTCGAAATTATTAAGAAAAACACTTATAATGAAAACTTATCATCTTCAAAAGAAATCTATGATGCTATTAAAGATGAAAAGCAATTCACTATTCAAGGATATGTAATAACGATTAAGAATTTAGTAGACGGTGGCGAGCCAACTTATATATATGTACTAGATAAAAGTATTTTTGAAAAAGCCATTCAAAACTATATCGAAACATTTATAGGTAAAGAAAGATATGAACAATATCGTACTAATACTCAACCAGAAATAGTTAGTACAGGATATATAATTGAAAGAATGGTATTCCAAGATAACATAACTATCAAAGAAACCTATATTAATGCTAATGAAAAAATATACACCAGTGTTGATGAATTATCTAAGTATTTATTATTTGGTGATAACGAAGATAAAGATGAATACAAAGTAGTTCAAGGTGATACACTAGAAACAATTGCTGAAAAGAATGAGATGAACGTTCAAGAATTAATGCTTATCAATGGTTTAAAATCAGAAGATGCCTTATTAGCAATTGGCCAAAAACTTAGTGTTACTCAAATCGACCCAATTCTTTCATTAGAATATGAAGAATATGTCGTTCAAGATGTTGAAGTACAATTTGAAAAAGAAGTCAAAAAAGATGCTTCACAATACGTTGGTTATAGTAAAGTTACCCAAAAAGGTGTTAATGGTATCAATCGATTAACAAACCGTGTTCAATTCGTTAATGGTACTCAAAACCAAGCAGCTGTTAAAGCTGGTGATCCGATTACAATCAAAGCTGTACAAAACGAAATAACAGTCAAAGGATCAAAGAAGAGAAACTACTCAGGTACTAAAATACCAGACTATAAGATTGAAACAGATATTGAAGGTACAGCATGGGCATGGCCTACAAATTCTAACTACATTATTACATCTGGATTCGGATGGCGTACTGGTAGATATGGAGGATTCCATGAAGGAATCGATATATCTGGTACTGGTTATGGTTCACCAATCTATGCCTCAATGGACGGTGTAGTAGTAAATGCACAATGTGGTGGTTTAATGGGTCAATGTGGAACGGCAGGAAAGAACGTTGTTATTCAACACTCAAACGGATACTATACTGCTTATGCCCACTTATCTAAGATATATGTAAAAGAAGGACAAGTTGTAAAAAGAAAACAAGTAATAGGAGCTATGGGAAGAACAGGAGCAGCAACTGGAACACACTTACACTTTGCTGTTTATAATGGTAGACCATATAATAGTGGTAAACCATTCAGCCCATGGAAACTATGGAAATAGAATGAAAATTTGTAACTTAGCAAGTGGCTCAGAAGGAAACGTAACATATATTGAAACTGCTAATCATAAATTATTACTCGATGTTGGAACAACAGTTAAATATATCAAAGAAAAGCTTTCTGAGCTTTCTATTGCCATTGAAGATATCGATTATATTTTAATAACTCATGTTCATGATGATCATATTAAAGCTTTAAAAAACTTTATAAAAAAATATAATCCAACCATCTGTGTAAGTCCACAAATGTTTGCAGAACTACCAGATTTAAAAGAATACAACAATGTTCTCTTATATGATGAAAAAATTGAATTAGATGATACAACTATTGAAATAATAAAAACCTCTCATGATACTTCTGATTCTCGTAGTTTTATAATTAAAAGCGATGGTAAATCAGTAGTATATATGACTGATACAGGTTTTATTAATACTAAATATTTTAAAAAATTATCTAATATGAATGTTTATTTATTTGAAAGTAACCATGATATCGAAATGTTATTACATGGACCATATCCAAAATGGTTAAAAGATCGTGTTATGGGTCCATATGGTCACTTATCAAACAAAGATAGTTCAATCTATCTTGCTAAGATAATTGGTCCAGATACTAAGAAGATCTTATTAACACACTTATCAGAAAAAAATAACACCCCAGAGAAAGCCTTAGAAACAATAAAAGAAACATTCAAAGAATATGAAATAGATTTTACTAATATATCTTATGCTACTCAAAGAGATAAAAGTGAAGTGATAGAAATATGATAAAAATAATTTGTTTAGGTAAAATCAAAGAAGATTACTTAACCAAGATGATCGAAGATTATGAAAAAAGAATATCTAAATATCATAAAATTGAAATAGTAGAACTAAAAGATACTAACAATTTAGAAGAAGAAAGAGATAATATCTTAAAACATGTTAGTAATCAAGACTATGTAATAGCTCTAGATATCGATGGTGAAAACATTGATTCAGTATCGCTATCTAAGAAAATCGATAATATCTTCTTAACTAATGGAACTATTGATTTTATAATTGGTAGTAGCTATGGTCTTCATGAAGACATCAAAAAAAGAGCTAACTATCGTTTATCATTTTCTAAGATGACCTTTCCTCACGGTCTCTTTAGAGCAATTCTATTAGAACAAATCTATCGTTCATTTAAGATTCAAAATAATGAATCATATCATAAATAAAAAGATGATTTAATCATCTTTTTTTATTGACATAAGAAACCATATGAATTAGTATAAAAACCATTATAAAAAAAGGAGGATCTATATGGCAAATTACATTTTAGAAAAGGGTGTAAAACCTAGTAAAGATACAGTAAGAGTACAAGATTATATAATGGCAGAATTATTTGTCCCAACACCAGAGCAAGGATATTTAGAAAGAAAAAAAGTAAAAACTGATTATGATTATATTAAAAATTATTATAGTGGAATAGAAAGCAAAGGAACAATAATAATTAAAAATACACTTCCAGTAAAACTAAATATTCCTACAAAAGCCACTGAGTTTTTAACAGGAGTTCAATTTGATTTATTATCTTATCAGGCAGATTTAACTAATCACAAAATGATTACTAGAACTTCTATCAAAGAATTTGATACTTATGTTTATTTTTTCCATGGATACTATCCAACAGTAGAACAATTATGGAATTATATTCAAACTCATGAAAATATAGAAGAATTTAAAAAACAACTAGAAGACTTAAAAGCCCAAGGAACTTTAAGACATCTTTTTAAACATAAAACAAATAAAGAATTAGAAGAGAAAGCTGAACAAGAAAGATTATCAATAAGAAGAATAGGTTAATATCATTATTAATCTTTTTTTTGTAATAATAGATGGTATAATTATTATAATAGAGGTGAATATAATGAGGGAAAAAATAAGAACTACATTGATTTGGATAATTGTTGTTTTTGCTACTGGAGTGGGCTGTTTTTTAATCGGTTATAAATCAAGTGAAAAGAATCAAGACAAATGCAAAGAAGAACCAAAAATAGAAAAGAAGGAAGAACCAAAAAAAGAAGAAATAAATGCTAATCTAATTGTAGAACCATATCTAGATGTATTGAATTACTGTGAACCAAAAGAAACATTCTATTTTCAAAAGCTTACCAAATATGAGGATTTAGATCCTACAATAGCAATTGACATAGCATTAAGAAACGCAACACCAGAAGAAAGAAAAAAACTAGATGAAGAACTAAACAAGCCAACTGATGAAACAGATTCTTTTCCAGATATAGAAACAAGCCATATCGAAGAAAAAATAAAATATACTTTTGGAAAGGATAAAACTATAAAATTTCCTAAAAAACTTAACTTTGAAAGTGACTTTACTTCTTATGATTTAAAAGGCAATAAATATACTTTAGCTGCTCAAGGTGGAGGTTGTACTGGACCTAGTGATTATTACGAAACAAAAGTAGTTGATAGTTCTAAAGATAATGAAAAATTAGTAGTCCAAGTAAACTTTATATATGTTTCATACGACATCGATAATGTTACTGCAGCAGAAGATCCTATAATACCAGTAATTTTCTATAATTCATTATCTAAGAATAGAGAAATTGCTAAACTTGAAAAAAATGGTACCGAGGAAAAAGAAGCCGATATTCTTCTAGATGGAAACAAAACAGATTATTTATTATTTACGTTCACATTAGAAGATGACCATTACATTTTAGAACAAATAGAAATGAAAGAAAGATAATTCAATGAATTATCTTTTTTGTATTATAATATTGTTAATAACTTTTAAGTTATAAACAGGTGATATTATGATTGGAAACGATTGGGATGAAAAATTAAAAATAGTATGGCAAAGTGATGGCTTTAAAAAGTTTATGGGGATTGTAAAAAAAGAGTATGATACCAAAATTATCTATCCTCCTAAAAACTATATCTTTAATGCTCTAAAACTGACACCATATTCAAATACTAAAGTAGTAATAGTAGGTCAAGATCCTTATCACGGAGAAGGAGAAGCTCATGGCTTATCATTCTCTGTTCAAGAAGGAATTAAAATACCACCTTCATTACAAAACATTTATAAAGAATTACAAGATGATTTAGGTATTCCTATTGCCCATACAGGAGATTTAACTAAATGGGGCAAAGAAGGAGTATTACTTCTTAATGCTGTATTAACAGTTGAAAAAGATAAACCTGCATCACATCGTAATATAGGATGGGAAAGATTAACAGATTATATTATTAAAGTTCTTAATCAAAAAGAAGAACCTGTAGTATTTATCTTATGGGGCAACTTTGCAAAAGAAAAAGCCTCTTTAATAACTAATCCTAAACATTTAATAATAACATCTCCACATCCATCACCATTCTCAGCTAGATATGGTTTCTTTGGTAGTAAACCATTTTCTAAAACTAATGAATTCTTACGTAAGAATAATCTTAGTGAAATAGATTGGAATATTAATACAAAATAAAAGACTCATACGAGTCTTTTTAAAATTTAAAATCGTTAACTATATCATCTTCCATATTCTTACCATCAAAGAATGGTTTAATATCGATTCTATGCATTCTAGCAACAAGATTAGAGGGGAATGTTCTAACTAAATCATTTAATTCACTTGTATATTTATTATAGAAAGATTTAGAAGCTTGTAGCTTTTCTGAATTTTCTTTGCAATCTGCAAGTAATTCTTTAATATTTTTCTTACTTAGTAATTCTTCATGATCTAACTTTATTTGTTCTAAAGTATTCATATAATCTTCTAATTTTCTTTCTAAATCAAAATTACTAATATCTTCTGCTTTAACTTTATCTAATCCTTTAAAGAATGTTTTATCACTATCTAATTCAGCTTTAATAATCGTATCAGCTTTAACTAATAAATCATATCTTTCTCTTAATGATTCATCAATAGACATTTCTGCATGATCAATTTTTGTTTTTGAATGCATTAATCGATTAAATTGGTAAGCATAACAAATTGCTATAGCTCCAAAGACAATTACTATAAATAATAAACTATATAAAATAGGCATTCATATCTCCCCAATTCTATCTAAATTATAACATAATATTAGATTTACAACAGGTTTTGTTTATAATAAAATGTAAACAGGTGATACATATGGATATTAAAAGAATAGTCGTTGGTGACTTAGAAGAAAACTGTTATATATTAACTAAAAATAATAAATGTTTAGTAATTGATCCTGGTGATGAATTCTCTAAAATTGATAAAGAACTAAAAGGTAAAGAAGTAATAGGTTGTTTAGTAACTCATTATCATCCTGATCATATCGGTGCATTAGAAGATTTATTAAGCAAATACGATATCGAAGTTAATAAAGATTTTACTGCAGATTTCGATTATGAAGTAATTCATACTCCAGGCCATACCTATGATTCTAAAGTATTTTATTTTAAAAAAGACAACATTATGTTTACTGGAGATTTTATCTTCAAAGATTCAATTGGTAGAACCGACTTAGGCGGTCATGACTTAGATATGATTGATAGTTTAAAAATGATTAAACAATACCCCGATAAAACAATCCTTTACCCAGGACATGGTGAAGAAACAACTCTAGGTCATGAAAAAAATAACTTTTCACTTTATTACTAATATGTCAATAGAATAAATAGTTATTTACATTTTTAAAGTGAAAATTGTAAAACAAAACACCTCAAAATTGACTGAGGTTTTTTTATTGGCCTATTTTTGGTATAATTAAAGATAGCAAGGTGGTGCAATAAATGAAATTTATCGATATAAGACATTGCTACAAAGTATATAAAAACGGTGTAACAGCTATTGCTGA
>JAEEGL016108808.1_pt1 | contig 31087 bp, 16 predicted proteins | sample 9134231 | NCBI WGS metagenome assembly JAEEGL01 (sample SAMN16246548, study PRJNA631951) | gut metagenome | biome: gut microbiome; feature: rumen; material: fiber-attached | host: Bos | place: Iran: Karaj | collected 2018-10
ACCTTCTTCGTCAGGCCAACAACATTCTCCACCAAGACATAAAGGATTTGCTGAAAGTTCTGGAACAGCGTGCATTGGAATTCAAATACACACCTGTCATCGGACGTACTCACGGGATGCATGCCGACATAACTTCTTTCGGTTTGAAATGGCTGCTTTGGTTGGAAGAAATGAAGCGCAATATGTCTAGATTCGAAATAGCATCAAAAGGTGTTGAAGCCGGTAAGTTGAGTGGAGCAGTCGGCAATTTTGCCAATATTCCTCCGCATATACAAGACTTTGTATGCTCACATCTGCAGATAGAGTCTGTACACATAGCAACTCAAGTGCTTCAACGTGACCGACATGCTTTTTATCTGAGTGTTCTTTCGCTTATTGCTTCTACACTCGAACAAATGGCTCTGGAGGTTCGCAACATGCAGCGACAAGAAGTCAGAGAAGTAGAAGAAGCTTTCAGCAAAGGACAAAAAGGTTCTTCTGCGATGCCTCATAAACGCAATCCGATAGGAAGCGAGAACATTTGCGGTTGTGCACGAGTAATGCGTGGATATATGCTTACTGCCAATGAAAATATTGCTCTTTGGCATGAAAGAGATATATCTCATTCTTCCACAGAACGCATCGTTTTGCCGGATGCAACCATGTTGCTCGACTATATGTTAACAAGATTTACCACTATTCTCAAAAATCTGGTAGTTTATCCGGAAAATATGCTAAAGAATATTTATCTTACTCACGGCGTGATTTTCTCACAACGAATCATGAATGCTTTAATATCGAAAGGGCTTGTGCGTGAAGCTGCTTACGATATGGTTCAACCGCTTGCCATGCAAACTCTGATGAATGGAGGCGAATTCGAAGAATACGTGAAAAGCAGTCCTCAAATATGTCAACATCTCACCTGCGAAGAGATCGATGGCTGCTTTACTCTGGAGTATTACATGAAGAATGTAGATTACTTATTCAATCAATGTGGTTTATAATAAATAATAAAACAATTAAAATATATGGAAAAAATGGATGTTGTACTTGGTCTTCAATGGGGAGACGAGGGCAAAGGAAAAATAGTTGACGTACTCACTCCTAGATATGATGTTGTAGCAAGATTTCAAGGTGGTCCTAATGCTGGACATTCAATCTATTTTGCTGACAAGAGTTTTGTGTTGCATACCGTTCCTTCCGGAATTTTCCGTGATGATGCAATGAATATCATAGGAAATGGTGTAGTAATCGATCCCATCATCTTGATGGAAGAGATTCATGCTATTGAGCAAATGGGAGTAGACGTAAAATCACATTTGCTTGTTTCAAAACGTGCACACCTGATTCTGCCCACTCATCGTCTTCTGGATGCTGCCTCAGAGAATGCCAAAGGTCAGAATAAAGTAGGTACAACAGGAAAGGGAATCGGTCCTACTTACACCGACAAGATTGCTCGCAACGGTCTGCGTATAGGTGATCTGCTTCGCCCGGATTTTCTTGATCACTATCACGCATTGCTATCTGCACATATTTCCATGCTAAATCTCAAAGAACCTATTGATGATACCGCGTGGTTGAATGCCGTTCAGCAGATTAAAGAGCTACAGATAGTGGACAATGAGATAGTTGTTAATCAATGGCTGCAAAACAACAAGACTATCCTCGCAGAAGGAGCTCAAGGTTCGCTTCTTGATATTGATTTCGGATCATATCCGTTTGTTACTTCTTCAAGTACCTTATGCGCCGGTGCTTGCATTGGTTTGGGAGTTGCACCTGCACATATCGGTAAAGTTTATGGTATTTTCAAAGCTTATTGCACAAGAGTTGGTTCCGGACCTTTCCCTACAGAATTGTTCGACGAGACTGGTGATTTGCTCAGAAAATTAGGACACGAGTACGGAGCAACCACAGGACGTCCACGACGCTGCGGATGGCTCGACATTGTGGCCCTCAAATATGCAGTAATGATGAATGGGGCTACTCAACTCATTATGATGAAGAGCGATGTACTCGACGACTTTGATACAATAAAAGTATGTGTTGCTTACAAAACAAAAGATGGTAAACAACTCGACTATTTCCCATTCGATGCTGATGCAGAAGGCATTGTGCCTGTTTACAAGGAATTCAAAGGATGGAAAACAGATATCACATCTTGTCGGAAATTCGAAGAACTTCCTGTACAATTGAAAGAATACATCACTTTTATTGAAGAACAAACAGGAGTCAATGTATATGTTGTCTCCGTTGGTCCCAATCGTGACGAAACAATCATCAGATAAAACCCATTTGAATCACTATCCAATATGGAACCAGTCAAACATGAGTGCGGTATAGCAATGATCCGCCTGCTCCGACCCCTATCCTATTTCCAACAAAGATACGGTTCTTGGACCTTTGGGTTAAACCAGTTGTATCTTATGATGGAAAAACAACGGAATCGTGGGCAAGAAGGAGCGGGTCTGGCATGTTTAAAAATGAAGGCTCAAGCAGGTGAAGAATATATGTTTCGTGAGAGAGCCGAAGGAAGTGGAGCTATCAATGAAATATTTGATGCAGTCAACTCCAAAATAAACAAATATGCCGACACTCTCAACAATGCCGATTTTGCAGAACGTTACATTCCTTTTGCCGGAGAGTTGTATATAGGTCATCTCAGATACTCTACAACAGGCAAAAATGGCATTTCTTATGTCCATCCGTTCTTGAGAAGAAACAATTGGCGTGCTAGAAACATCTGCCTCTGCGGAAACTTCAACATGACCAATGTTGATGAGATTTTCGCCAATCTGACTGACAAAGGTCAACACCCGAGAGTATATAGCGATACCTATATCATCTTGGAGCAATTAGGGCACCGTCTTGATCGCGAAAGCGAGCGATTGTTCGCTATAGCGCAACAAGAAGGACTTGAAGGAATGGAAATAACCCGATTCATTGAAGAGAATATCTGCATGGAGAATATTCTTCAAGAATCTTCATCTCTGTGGGATGGCGGATATGTAATTTCAGGAATGACCGGTAGCGGCGAAGCATTTGCTATGCGCGATCCTTGGGGAATACGTACTGCTTTCTATTATGCCGACGATGAGAAAGTAGTGGTTGCCAGCGAGCGTCCTGTCATACAAACCGCTTTCAATCTAGAAGTGGCAGATGTTCACGAATTGCAACCTGGTCAAGCTCTTATTATCGGACAGAACGGAAAATGGCGTTTAAGTCAGATCCTGACACCTGCCGAACATACCACTGCTTGTTCCTTCGAAAGAATATACTTCTCTAGGAGTTCCGATCTCGACATCTACAATGAGCGTAAGGCATTAGGACGCAATCTGATGCCACAGATTCTGGAATCCATCAATTATGACATCGAAAATACCGTATTTTCATTTATTCCAAACACTGCAGAAGTCGCTTTTTACGGTATGACGGAAGCCATCGAACAATTTGTATGCGAGAGCAAACTCAAGCAAATACAAGCACTCGGACGCCTTCCGACCGAAGAAGAGATAAACGAAATAATGAAATGTAGGGTTAGACGGGAAAAAGTAGCACATAAAGACATCAAATTGCGCACATTCATTACTGAAGGAAAGAGCAGAAGCAATCTGGTATCGCATGTGTATGACATCACTTATGGTTCACTTCGTCCCGGTATCGACAACTTGGTCATTATTGATGACAGTATTGTTAGGGGTACTACACTCAAAGAAAGCATTATCTTTATTCTCGACCGTTTGCACCCCAAAAAAATGGTTTTAGTTTCCTCATCACCTCAGATACGGTATCCCGATTATTATGGAATCGATATGAGCAGTATGCACGAGTTTATTGCATTCCGTGCGGCTGTCGAGTTGCTGATAGAAAACGGTCAATGGGAATACATACATAACATCTATCTCAAATGCATTGCTCAACGTCAGCTAAAAGCGGCTGAGATGGTAAATTATGTAAAAGAGATCTATGCTCCCTTCAACACTGAAGAAATCTCACGAAAGATGGCTCAGATGCTTCGTCATGAGAATGTCACTTCAGAAATAGAAATAGTATTCCAAACTCTGGATGGATTGCACAAAGCGTGCCCAAATCACCAAGGCGACTGGTATTTTACCGGCGACTATCCCACCCCCGGAGGCGTTCGACGTGTCAACGAAGCTTTCATAAATTATATCGAAGACACATATCGCAACAAGGCATTATTATAATAATGTTCGATCATTAAAAGAATATAAGAATATATGTTACAAAAACGTAAGATGACACTTCTTCTAAGCAATGGTCAGTGTTTTCATGGCGAGTCGTTCGGCTATGAAGATGCCGCAGCAGGAGAAGTAGTATTCAACACTGCAATGTGCGGTTATCCCGAGAGTTTGACCGACCCTTCTTATGCCGGACAAATGCTTGTTCTCACCTATCCGCTTATAGGCAACTATGGAGTCCCGAAGTTCTCAATTGAAAGCAATGGACTCGCTACCTTCATGGAAAGCAACCAAATACATGTTAAAGCACTCATCGTTAGTTCCTATAGCGGCAACTATAGTCACTGGAATGCTGTGGAAAGTCTGGCAGACTGGTTGAAACGCGAGCATATTCCTGCTATCACCGGAGTTGACACCCGCCAACTGACCAAAGTTCTACGAGAGTATGGTGTAATGACAGGAAAACTTATTCTTGATGATGAAGAAAAAGAGATAGGTGATGTTCAGTATGAAAACATCAATTTCGTAGAGCAGGTGTCATGCAAAGAAGTGATAAGATACAATCAAGGCGCTGCAAAAAAAGTTGTTCTTGTTGATTGCGGTGTAAAACATAATATTATCCGATGCCTGCTCAAACGCCAAATGGAAGTCATCCGTGTACCTTGGGATTATGACTTCAACGACATGCAGTTCGATGGATTGTTCCTATCGAATGGTCCCGGCGATCCTAACACTTGTGGCAAAGCAGTCGACAACATCCGCAAATTTTTGTCTTCACCAGAAGTTAAACCTCTAATGGGAATATGCATGGGAAATCAACTCCTTGCAAAAGCGACAGGAGCTGACATATATAAACTCAAATACGGTCATAGAAGTCACAACCAACCCGTCAGAATGGAAGGTTCTAACAAATGCTTCATAACCTCTCAAAACCATGGATATGCGGTTGACCAACACACTCTGCCTGCCGATTGGAAACCGTATTTCACTAATATGAACGACAACTCAAACGAAGGAATCCGACATATATCCAAGCCTTGGTTCTCTGCGCAATTCCATCCGGAAGCAGCAAGCGGACCAACTGATACGGAATTCCTCTTCGATGATTTTGCGTCACTGCTTTAACTTTCTAATACTATTCTCATCAAACAACAACTATTCTGCAACAATGGGAAAACTAAATCTGAAAAAAGTATTGGTATTAGGTTCAGGCGCTCTTAAGATAGGAGAAGCCGGTGAGTTCGATTATTCCGGATCACAAGCACTGAAAGCTTTGCGTGAGGAAGGCATCGAAACAGTTCTTATCAATCCCAATATTGCCACCGTACAAACAAGCGAAGGTGTGGCCGACCATATCTATTTTCTACCAGTGGAAGCCACTTTTGTTGAAAAGGTAATCAACAAGGAACGACCTGATGGTATATTGCTCTCTTTCGGAGGACAAACCGCGCTTAACTGCGGAGTGGAACTGTACAGAAAAGGAATATTCGAAAAATATGGTGTTGAAGTATTGGGAACTCCTGTTCAAGCAATTATTGACACCGAAGACCGTGAACTCTTTGTCAACCGACTTGGAGAGATAAATGTAAAGACTATCAGCAGTGAAGCATGTTTCTCCATTCAACACGCTTGCGATGCTGCCGCAGAGTTGGGTTATCCTGTCATCCTGCGTGCGGCATACGCACTCGGAGGATTAGGTTCAGGATTCTGCGACAACGAAGGAGAACTGCGTCAGTTGGCAGAAAAAGCCTTCTCTTTCTCGCCGCAAGTGCTAGTAGAGAAAAGTCTTAGAGGATGGAAAGAGATTGAGTATGAAGTGGTGCGCGACCGCTACGATAACTGCATCACTGTCTGCAATATGGAGAATTTCGATCCGCTGGGAATACACACCGGTGAGAGTATCGTAATAGCACCATCGCAGACTCTAACCAATGCCGAGTATCATAAACTTCGCGAACTTTCTATAAAGATTATCCGTCATATCGGCATTATAGGAGAGTGCAACGTACAATATGCTCTTGACCCCAATTCCGAAGATTATCGTGTTATCGAAGTTAATGCCCGACTCAGTCGTTCATCGGCACTGGCATCCAAAGCAACTGGCTATCCGCTGGCTTTCGTAGCAGCGAAACTGGGACTTGGTTACGGACTTTTTGAACTCAAAAACTCTATAACCAAACAGACTTCCGCATTTTTCGAACCGGCACTCGACTATGTGGTATGCAAAATGCCAAGATGGGATTTAGGTAAATTCCGTGGAGTTGATCACCAACTCGGTTCGTCAATGAAGTCGGTGGGAGAAGTGATGGCAATTGGCAGAACTTTCGAAGAAGCATTGCAGAAGAGTTTGAGAATGATCGGGCAAGGTATGCACGGCTTCACCGACAACAAAGATATACATATCGACGATGTAGAGCAGGCATTGAAGACGCCAACAGATAAGCGAATCTTTATCATTGCAAAGGCAATGAAGATGGGATACGATATCGATACTATTCATAGTTTGACAAAAATCGACCGTTGGTTTTTGCAACGTTTGGCAAACATTTACGCCACCGACAAAGCCCTCAGTCAGGTTTCGTCGCTCGACAATTTGAGCAGAGATCTGCTTCTTCAGGCAAAACAACAGGGTTTCTCCGATTTCCAGATTGCAAGAGCACTCCGTTTGGGCAAAGAGCACACTATGGATAAAGCGGTTCTCCTCGTAAGAGCATATCGAGAGCAATTGGGAGTGAAGCCATATATCAAGCAAATCGACACTTTGGCAGCCGAATACCCTGCACAAACCAACTATCTGTATCTTACATACAATGCCGTAGCAAGCGACATCCAGCCACACCATGATGACAATACCATCGTAGTCCTTGGTTCTGGAGCTTACAGAATAGGTTCTTCGGTTGAGTTTGACTGGTGCGGAGTGCAAGCATTGCAGACTATACGTCAGAATGGCTACAGCGGGGTTATGATCAACTACAATCCAGAGACTGTTTCCACCGATTACGACATGTGCGATAGACTCTATTTTGATGAGTTGACCTTCGAACGCGTACTCGACATCATGGAAGCAGAACACCCGAAGGGAGTCATCATCTCAACAGGAGGGCAGATTCCAAACAACCTTGCCGTGAAACTTGACGAGCAGAAGATACCGATTCTTGGTACTACTGCTCGCAGCATCGACAATGCTGAAGACCGCGACAAATTCTCCGCTATGCTTGACCGTATTGGCGTCGATCAGCCGGAGTGGAGTGCACTTACTTCACTTGAAGACATACATCGATTTGTACAGAAAGTAGGATTTCCTGTTTTGGTTCGACCTTCCTACGTACTTTCAGGCGCGGCAATGAATGTGTGCTCATCGGAAGAAGAGTTGAAGCATTTCCTCCAACTTGCTGCCGAAGTGAGCAAAGAGCACCCTGTGGTAGTCAGCAAATTTATGGTTAACACCAAAGAGGTGGAAATGGATGCCGTGGCTGACAAAGGAGAGATTATTGCTTATGCCATAAGCGAACATGTTGAGTTCGCAGGTGTACACTCAGGTGATGCCACAATAATGTTCCCTGCTCAGAAACTTTACGTCGAAACCGTCCGTAGGATAAAGAAAATCTCCGGACAGATAGCACGCGAACTGAACATTTCCGGACCTTTCAACATACAGTATCTTGCACGCGATAACGAAATCAAAGTCATAGAATGTAATCTTCGTGCATCCAGAAGTTTCCCGTTTGTGAGCAAGGTTCTCAAAATCAATCTTATCGATCTTGCCACACGAATTATGCTTGGTCTGCCTGTTCAGAAACCTCACAAGTCGTTGTTCGACTTCGAATATGTAGGAGTTAAGGCCAGTCAGTTCTCCTTCAACCGTCTGCAGAACACCGACCCGGTCTTGGGTGTCGACATGTCATCTACAGGCGAAGTAGGATGCATCGGAGCAGATGCCTCTTCCGCTCTGCTGAAAGCCATGCTTTCGGTTGGTATGCGTATTCCCAAGAAGTCAGTACTCATCTCTGCAGGCGATCCGAAGGATAAAGCGTCGATGATAGAACCTGCACGATTGCTGCAAAGCAAAGGATTCGAAATATACGCAACCAAAGGTACCAGTTCGTTCCTCTCTACATACAAAATACCCAACACTCGTGTCTATATGAACGATGAGGATGGAGAACCCAAAGTGCTACGTATGTTGCACAACAAAGAGATAGATCTCGTGGTCAGTGTTCCCAAAGTAGTGGATATAGAGCATATCGACAATGGATACAAAGTGCGTCGTGCGGCTGTCGATCTAAATATCCCGCTGATCACCAACTCTCGGCTTGCAGGAGCCTTTATCAATGCTTTCTGCTCCATTCCAATCGATGACCTCGACATACTCAGTTGGGAGGAATTAAAGTAATAATTATCAAATCATAATCAACCACTAATATGACTGCATTAACATCAACCGACTATCATTTTCCGCACCAAACTGCTGTCTACCATGGTAAAGTGCGTGATGTCTATTTTCTGGATAACGACCTTCTGGCTATGGTAACCACTGATCGTATCTCGGCTTTCGATGTCATTCTTCCGAAAGGTATTCCTTTCAAAGGACAAATTCTCAATGGCATTGCCACCAAGTTTCTTGATCTCACAGCAGATATTGTTCCCAATTGGAAATTGTCAACTCCCGATCCGATGGTCACGATAGGACTCCGTTGCGAAGGATATCCCGTAGAAATGATTGTTCGCGGCTACCTCTGCGGATCAGCATGGCGTGCCTACAAGAGCGGTATACGTGAGATTTGCGGTGTACGCCTGCCAGACGGAATGAAGGAGAATCAGGCATTTTCTGAACCCATCATCACACCTACCACGAAAGCAGAGATAGGCGAGCACGATGCCGATATATCAAAAGAAGAAATCATAGCAAAAGGACTTGTACCTGCAGATGAATACGAACAAATAGAGAAATATGCCCTACAACTCTTCAGACGCGGGCAGGAAGTGGCAAATCGTCAGGGTCTAATCCTTGTGGATACCAAATATGAGTTTGGAAAACACAACGGCAAGATTCTGCTTATGGACGAAGTGCATACTCCCGATTCGAGTCGCTATTTCTACAAAGAAGGTTACGAAGAGCGTTTCCTCAAAGGATTGCCACAACGACAACTCTCCAAAGAATTTGTACGCGAGTGGTTGATGGATAACGGATTCCAAGGCAAAGAGGGGCAGCAAGTACCGCCGATGACAGAGGATATCGTCAATGGTATTACTGCAAGATATGTGGAACTCTACGAACACATCACCGGAGAAAAGTGCTCCATGGATGATGCTCAAATGTCAGAAGAGGATCTTAAAAAACGTATTGAGAAAAATATAGAGAAAGCCATTGAAAACCTATAGTCGTTTGCAATAGCCGATACTCTCGCATATTATCTCGATTGTGCCCTCAATACCGAATTTTGAGGTATTCAGACATATGTCGTATCCACTGCTGTCACCCCAGTGACGACCTGTAAAGAAGTTATAGTAATCGGCACGTTTGCGGTCGGTTTTCTCGATAAATGCAACTGCATCTTTTTCCGACAATCCGTCTTTTTCCATCACCATACGGATTCTGTCCGGCATGTCCGCCGTAAGAAAAACGGTGAACAAATCCTTGCGCTCGCGAAGAATATAGTCGGCTGCACGCCCTAGAAACAGACAATCTCCGTCTGCCGCCAACCCGCGTATAGTGTCGCTTTGAAATTGGAATAGTTTTTGTGAATCAGTAGACAAAGCAAGCGTAAACAGATTGTAATGTTCGTCGGCACGAAAGAAAAGCTCTTCTGCTATACCGCTTTGGCGGGCTGCTTCAAGAAGCAATTCTTTGTCGAAATAACGCAAATGAAGACGCTCGGCAAGACGTTTGCCGATATCCCGACCACCTGCCGCCAACTGACGACCTATAGTAACAACCATAACTGTAAATACTGAGTTGATTATACAAATTCGTTTGCAAAGGTAAGAATAATTTTGTAATTTCGCACGTTGATTCGATATTTTTTATATGAAAAAATTTTCTTTTATATTGTTTTTATTGGCTGTTAGCACCAGCATTATAGCACAACAACCCAACCTCTCGCCGCTTGAGGCCTTTTTGCAAAACCCTACTTTGCAGAATGCTAACGTGGGTGTATGCATCAAAGATATGAAAACGGGCAAGATGATTGCCGAATCCCGCTCGGCTTTTGTCATTCCTCCTGCTTCCACTCAGAAATTGCTCACCACCACCACTGCACTTGAACTGCTTGGCTCTGACTTCCGTTTCTCCACATATCTTGAAACAGATAGCACTATCACCAATGGTACTCTCAACGGCAACCTGTATATTCGTGGTACTGGCGACCCTACCCTCGGAAGTCAAAAAATAGGCGACCAGATGTTTCTTTATCGCTGGATACAAGCTCTTCGTAAGAAAGGCATAAACAAAATTGCAGGCAATATCATCGCCGATGCCACTTTCTTCGACGGAGATGCTGTCAATCCGCAGTGGATATGGGAAGACATTGGCAATTATTATGCAGCAGGAGTGTATGCACTTCCGTATCTCGACAACACTCTCAACATCCAACTCAGTAGCACTGCTATCGGTCAGGTGGCAGATGTGATAAAGACTTTTCCAGCTATAGAAGGAATAGAATTCGAGAACCATATACGTTGCACAAGCATCACATATGACGGAGCTTTTGTGCATGGTTTGCCTTATAACAACAAGCGATATCTGGTAGGAAGCATTCCCGCCAATCATGGAGTGTTCGGAGTGAAAGGCGATATACCCAATCCACCACTGTTGCTTGCTGAGCATCTAAAGATGCGTTTGGAAGAGCAAGGCATCATTGTGGAAGGCAAAGCCGACTATATAACAGAAGGCATACAGCAAAACAGAACCTTGCTTTATGAATATCGTTCCGAACCTTTGTCGGAGATAATAAAAGAAACCAACGTCAACAGCAACAACCTGTATGCAGAACAGCTTTTCCGTTATCTAGCCTCGCGAATCACTCTTCCGTGCACTATTCAGAATTCAGTTATCGTGATGCAAAACTGCTGGCGAAACCGCGGTGTGAATCTGCAGAATAGTTTTATCATGGACGGATGCGGACTTGCACCACAAGATGCCATCTCGGCAGGAACACTGGTGCAAATCCTATCTTTCATGAACAAGAGCAAAAACAAAGACGCTTTTGTGGAGTCGCTTCCCGTAGCGGGAGAAACAGGCACTTTGCGCGGATTCCTTCGCAACACACCATTGCAAGGTAAGCTGTGTGCAAAGAGTGGCACTACTTCACGCATCAAGAGTTATGCAGGATATATGACGTCCGCCAAAGGCGAACCGATTGCTTTTGCCGTGATAGTTAACAATGCCGCTTGCAAATCGCGTCAGGTGCAGACCATGATAGAGCAACTCCTTATAGATGTATATCAAAAGTATTAAATCGCCCTGTCTGCTTATAGTTTTTCGTTTTTACTCTTGACAATGATTCATTACATAGAGCAAACCGATAGCACCAACAATCGTCTAAAGCATATGCTTGCCGAAGGCGAGTTGTTGCCGGACGGATATACTCTGTATACTTTCTTTCAGACTGCCGGTCGTGGTCAGGCAGGCAACTCATGGGAAAGCGAACAGGGCAAAAATCTCCTGTTCTCCACCCTCATTCGTCCCGATAATATTTTGGCGGGAAATCAGTTTTGTCTGTCGATGTTCGTCGCTCTGACAATAACGAATGTTATCAACCGATTACTCATGCCTCATGGTCTTTCTGCCACCATCAAATGGCCTAACGACATCTATGTAGGCGACAAGAAACTGGTAGGGATATTAATCGAGAACTCCCTTGCAGGCAGTTGTGTCGATACCTCTATAGCAGGAATCGGAATCAATGTCAACCAAACCGTCTTCCTTTCAGATGCTCCAAACCCGGTTTCCTTACTCCAACTCACAGGTGAAACCTACGACTTGCACCGCCTGATGCAACTCGTGTCGGAAGAGTTTACACAACTCAAATATCTACTCTCCGAACCTGCGAAACTCAAGTCTCTATATATGCAAAACCTTTATCGTCGGCAAGGATTCCATCCGTACGTAGAGCGCGAAGTGTCGGTTGTGCCCACCAGCATTGTGCAACAAACCGATGACTGCACTTTCCTTGCAGAGATTATGGATATCGATAAGTCCGGATGTCTGTGTCTTCTGCTCTCTACCGGCGAAACGAAGCACTATCATTTCAAACCAATCCGCTATGTGATTCCAACCACATAGCGGATTCGCTTTCATATTTCCGTTCTATTTATTCTATTCGCTCGAGTATCAGGCGAGTAATCAGTTCGTTGAGCAATTCCACTTTATATTCGCCCACGGTAGCACGTATATGCTCATTTCCTATACCACTGTCGTTGGTGATAAACACGTATGTTCCATCTGTCAGAATATCGGTAAACCTGAGGAAGAACTCAGTGTTTTTATCCACACCGCTTGCTGCCACGGGAATGATATGAATACCCATCTCAGCATATTTCTTTATCGACTTTTGCAGACTTGCCACTACCTCTGTATTGTAGTGTGGAGGAGCATCAAGGACGATGAATGCCAGTTTGTAGGCATTCGTCTCCTTCCAACTCAACGACTGCAGGCCTTCCTCCAGTGCTGTGTGAACTGCTTCAGGATAATCACCTCCGCCGCCAGCTTCTTGCTTGCCTATAAAGTTAATGGTGCTTGATAGTTTCGTCGTGAAATCCGACTCTTTTGTCAGATAATCATCTCCCACATCACGATAGAACAATGCTGCAGTGCGAATCTCATATCCGCTTTCCTGCTGCTGTACTTTCTGAATAATCGACTGCAGATCCTGTTTCAAAAAATTGATTTCGTCCGACATCGAACCTGTAGCATCCACGATGAAAGCTATGTCCACGTTGGTAACAGGAGTGGCCGTCATAGTCAACTCGTTGAACACGGGTTCACTACCCCATTCCGTAACCGTTACATCCGTCTTCACTTGATCGTTTGCGCGCAGACTCAGATTGCCGGCATCTACTGCGGATTCTTTCTGCCATGCACCTATCCACAGGTTCGCCTCGCCTTTGTTGTTTGTTACTGCCGACCATACAACTGTTTCGTTTCTTAGCAAATCCACGCGCACACCGCCTTGTGCATTATTGTCTGCATCCATGATGCGCACTGCCACGCGATGATTGGTGAACATAGACCAATAGTCGCTTTTGTCGGTGTAGTCTGATGTGTTTACTGGACCCTCCTGACTAGTGCTGTCGGTTTCCTCTTGCACTTTAGTCATCAGGTCCGACCAGAACAACCAATTGTCCAGATCGTTCCACTCACCTGCAGTTACTTTGCCGGCCTCTCCGCCTTCCTGACCGCCTTCTCCGCCAGAACCACCCATTCCTTCATCCATATACATACCTCCGCCATCTGCCGGGTAATAATCGGGATAAGCATCTTTGTAAGCGCATCCACCCAATATCAGAGAGATGCTGATTAATGGAAATAATAACTTTTTCATATTAAAATTGTTTGATGGTTGTTTTTATTTTACTTTCGAATAATACTCAGTGCAACGGGTAAGTATTTCACCATTGTCGGTCTCCTCCGCATTGTAAGTAAGAGTCCATACGTCTGCATCCCAGTCAAGTGTAGTCTCGCGTAGCATAAAATCGATCCAAGCACCTTTTTTTGTGCCGCTAAAGCAAAACAAATCTCTATAATAACATAGGTATCCACCTGCAACTATTTCTCCTCCATAAGTGCAAATATACTTGCAGAAATCGCTGTCATACAATGTTGACAGATATACCCTAGAATGATCAAAATCGTGCACAAAACAAAGATCTGACGGGAAACGGTATGTATAAGGATAAAAGGTATAAATAACCTGATACAGATTGTCACCCGGATAAATCATTTCAGAAGTCTCTTTCAACGATTGATAGTTGCTGATCACCAACATCGAGTCCAATCTCCATGACATCTCTGCCGGAATCATCTGTTTTTCTTCCTCTGTTGGTTCTAGAATGGGATCTGGATCAGGAGCATTGCATGCAACCATAAACATAGTCACAAACGAGACAAATATAATCAACTTTTCATTCATAATATAGAAATACGTTTATCAGTTTTGTAAAAGGATTGGAAAAAGCATGTTTCGAATGCGATGCAAAATTACGACAAGTTTATCACATACGCAAATTTTGCACTTATGCAATACAAGAAAATACAAAATCAATACACATTGATTATCAGAGATTTACAAAAATACAGAAATGAAACACTTATGCAATTTTGCAAAAATAGTGCATAATCGAGAAAAAAACACTATCTTTGCAGCGTCAAATATGTTTGCTTTTGCAAAAAACAGTATTATTTGCCTTGCGAAAATTCATTTTCATCATATCGTTTCTAACCTGTCTGTTACCGGCATGCGTGTTCAATCCGAACATCATCAATCCCGATGATCCTGCCAAACCGCAGGACGACAGTGTCGACAACCGTACTCCTGACCAGAAGCGCGACCCTGTCTATCTATACGATAACAGCAAACTCGCAGAGATTACAGTCAGCATCACAGAAACCGACTGGAATAAGTATCTCTCCAACTTCGATCAGAATCCAGACAATAGCATCTATGTACCTGCACGATGGAGATATGAGAAAGATGGCAAGATCTACGAACGCGATTCTGTAGGTCTGCGTCCGAGAGGCAACACGTCAAGAGTGCGACCGGAAGGAGGCAACGGTGAGAAACACAACCGCCACAATCCCAGTTGGCATCATGCTCATTTCGGAATCAAATTTACAGAATACTTATCCGGCGAACGATTCTTCGGATCCGACCGCGTAATTCTGAAATGGCACAAATGCGACCCTATGTATTGCAGAGAAGTCTATTGCTACGACCTCTTTCAACGCTTTGGTGTATGGTCGGCTCCCAGATCTTGCTATTGCAAACTATATATCCATGTAGACGGAGATGAAAAACCCGCCTATTTCGGCATATACGAATTGGTGGAGAATCCCCGCAAAGGATGGATGCACGACCATACCAAACAAGGACATATAGCCGATGAAGAAGGCAACATGTGGAAAGCTGCATGGGGAGCCAATCTGAGCGATCCGAACGCTTCCATGGGTATCTCCGACGACGACCAACAGTTCGTCTATAGTCTGAAAACAAACAAGACCAACGGACTCGAAGCCGCTAAGCAGGAACTGAAGGACTTCATCAACGGAATGACACCGCTAAAGTCGGGAAGTGCCGAACTGCAGCAATGGTTGGAAGAACATATGGATGTGGATCTGTTTTTGCGGGCAACAGCTGTGAATGTGATGGTAGGTATGTGGGACGACTATTGGATCAACTCCAACAATTTCTATTTCTATTTCGACAGCAAGCATCGCTTCTATTTCATTCCCTTTGACTACGACAACACTCTGGGAACCGACGGCATGGGTATTGATCCGGGCAAACAGGATATGCTTAATTGGGGAAGTCGTGGAGGCGACCGCATTCTTATGCGTAAAGTTTTGTCGATAAAAGAATACGAAAATCGCTATAAAGATTATATAAAACAATTGGCAACAGGCGATTTCAGCAAAGAAGCATCACAAGCAAGAATTCGGCAGTGGCACTCATTGATTGAACCTTATGTGGACAATGACACACATGAAGACACTCAAATCTACGATGAAGCTGCCAACTGGGGAAACAGATACCATTATCACCTGCTTAGCGATGATAACAACTTCTTCACTACCAAAATAAATAGCATTTACTGGTAGAAGATGCTAATGAGGACGTCGTTTATTGGTGCTGGTAGTGCCTAATTGCCATATAAGTGCTTATTAAAATTAATCATATGAAAGCAATCATCATCACTGGAGGAGCCGGATTTATCGGCAATCATGTAGTACGACTTTTCGTCAATAAGTATCCGGACTACCGCATCATCAATGTCGACAAACTGACTTATGCGGGCAATCTGGCAAACCTGAAGGACATTGAAGACAAACCGAATTATCGTTTTGTCAAAGCCGATATTTGCGATTTCGACACTATCTACCATCTGATGCAAGAGGAGCACGTTGACGGCGTTATCCATCTAGCTGCCGAAAGTCATGTCGACCGATCCATCAAAGATCCGTTTACTTTCGCACGCACCAATGTCATGGGCACTCTTTCCATGCTTCAAGCAGCAAAACTCTATTGGGAAACACTACCCGAGAAATACGAAGGCAAACGCTTCTACCATATCTCTACCGACGAGGTATATGGCGCTCTTGAGATGACACATCCCGATGGAATCGAGCCACCTTTCTCTACCAAAGCATCATCGGGTGCACATCATCTTGCCTACGGAGAAAAGTTCTTCCTGGAAACCACAAAATACAATCCTCATTCGCCATACTCCGCTGCAAAGGCTTCAAGCGACCACTTCGTTCGTGCTTTCCACGATACTTACGGAATGCCCACTATAGTCACCAACTGCTCGAACAACTATGGTCCTTACCAGTTCCCCGAGAAACTGATTCCGCTTTTCATAAACAATATCCGCAATCGCAAACCTCTACCCGTTTACGGCAAAGGAGAGAATGTGCGCGACTGGCTCTATGTGGAAGATCATGCTCGTGCCATCGACCTTATTTTCCATAAAGGCAAAGTGGCAGAGACTTACAACATAGGTGGATTCAACGAGTGGAAAAACATCGATATTATCCGTGTTTTGATTAATACCGTCGACCGTCTGCTTGGTCGCAAAGAAGGTGAGGACATGGATCTGATTACTTTTGTAACCGACCGCGCAGGTCATGATATGCGTTATGCCATCGACTCTCGCAAACTGCAGAGCGAACTAGGTTGGGAACCCTCGTTGCAATTCGAGGAAGGAATTGAGAAAACCGTGCGTTGGTATCTCGATAATCAGGAGTGGTTGGATAATGTCACTTCAGGCGACTATCAGCAGTATTACGAAAAGATGTACTCCAACCGCTAATCTGCTTTTTTACTTATTTGTAGAATGAACCTTTTATGGTTCATATCCCCTTTTCAATAGCAGAGGTTTCCTCATCGGGAAACCTCTGTTTATGCATAGTTTCTGCATAAAACCTGCATATTATTCATATATCTTAAAAAATCGCACTTTTCGGATCGCTCTCGAGATGCTCACTCCAAGCTCAGTGTTTGCTATCTTCTCTTTTATGCATTTTTCTGCATAATCTTAACAATTGTACATTTTTCTTGTCATCTCTGCTTGAGCATGGCATTCTCCTCTGCGCGAAGTTGCTTCAGGACACTCTTGTTCTCTTTCCGCAATGTCCGCAGAGTCTTCTCCTGAGTCAGCATTACACTGCGAAGCACTGACCTGCGCTCTGCGTCCGCCTCGGCATATTCTGCCCTTTGCTCCTTTAGCGACTGCTCCTCTTCCGCTATCTGCGTCTCTGTCATTATGTACTCTGTTGCCAGTTGTCGCGCCTCCTCGCTACGAAAATCATCTACCGATGTGTAAACCGTGCTGTCGTTTATCACTATCTCTATATCCCCGTTTTCCAACTCACTGTCAGTCTTTGTTCCTGCAACATCTTCGTCATCATCCGTTGCCACTTGACCACCAGTCTTCTCCGTCGAGGTCGATTCTCTGCGGAAATCAAGCAACTGTGCTGCCTTGCGGATGTATTCCTCCGTCGTATCGCGAAGCACTATCTTCTCCTCGTTCACCTGGAAGCGATAAACTACCACGCTGTCATCGGATGTACGGCGGTCTGTAGCAAAAAATCCCACTCCAGACTGCTCGTCGATAGCAAGCATATAGTCATTACGTGGCGAATTGAACGGGAATCCTATGTTTTCTGGAGTCAACCAAGTGTCGGACGATGGGTTGTAACGAGTCTGATAGATGTCGTATCCACCCAAACCGTCAGGCGAATCTGAAGCGAAATACAGAGTCACACCATCGGTTAGCAGGAACGGATAGTTGATATTTGCATTCTGTCTCACCGGCTCAGGCAAAGTGTCGCATGCCGACCACTGATCAAGCAAACGCTGGCAGGATGCCAACACCAGATTCTTTTCCGTTGCCATTGCGAGCATCTTTCTGTCCTGACGAGCATTGGTAAACACCACTCCTGCCGAGTCGTAAGTCAGACTGCCACAATCGGAAGAGAGGCGGTAAGCGGAGAGAAAATCGTTTTTCCCTACCGTCACACTGTCAATCACTGCTATATCTTCCACTCTTTTGATATATCGCAATGCCTTTTTGGAATAGCGAAGCACGCTGTCCATCACCGCATAGCGTTCGTTGGTCTCGTCGATTGCCGAGAGATATTTTTCCGCAGCTGCTATTGCCTCTTCAGATTGATAATTCTTCGAATAGAGCAAAGCCAGGTAGTAATTCCTCAAGGCATATTTCTCGCCTGCCACTTCAAACCAGTGGATAGCTTTCTCTGTATTGCCTGTTTCCTGCAGACAACGTGCATAACGATACTGATAAAGAGTGTTTTGCGGATATGCGCGAAGCAACCCTTCGTATTGTTGCAATGCTTGGGCATACTGCTGTGCCTGGAACCACTCGTCGGCTTTTGCCGCAGATTGTGCCCAACACCCCATGCTGCATGCCAGCATCAAAAGCAATATGAAAATCGGTCTCTTCATTTGTGCTGCAAAGATATAGGAAAATTTGCAGGTGTGCAAATTTTAGCGGAAACAAAACTCTCTTGAGCATTCGACTCACACTCGGCTCATGGTGCCTATGTGGTGCCTATAGATTGATAGATTAAAGATTTGAGTTGCCTGCAAACTTAATAATTGGATCGTTTTCAAGCCGTCTCAAGCCGAGTGTGAGCCGAGTAAATGTTTACATTTGGACCTCGGCGAAACTGAGGAAAACGTATATTAGACTTTCCCGGTATTTCCTAGACTTTCTTCGCCAAATTCCGGGAAAGTCTAGGAAAGTCTAATATGCTTTATTTATGTATAATCTATATATAACTCTCTGAATAGCAGACTTCTAATTTCATTACCAAAATTTCTATTCGGTGTTTTGACGGACACTCCGCGGATGTTTGCTTGAGCGACCGTGAAACTCTTTCCGAAGTCCGAAAACCAAATTGTTTTTTATGTAATTTAACATTCTCTGTTGTCGTTTTCGCAAAAATCCCGTAACTTTGCAGATTGAATGAGAAAAAGGGCTACATATCTGCTTGCGGTATTGCTTGTGTTGACCGGAATGAGTAAGGCTCAAGAGGTGGACAACACCGTTGCTGACAGTCTGGCAAAGCAACTGCGTATCGACGAAGTGACCGTCACTGCACGACGCCACACAGAACCTATCATTCCGGCTCAAAAACTGGAAGGTGACAGATTGCGTGGACTGTCAACCTACTCGGTAGCAGATGCCGTGCGCTATTTCTCAGGAGTGCAAATAAAAGACTATGGAGGCATAGGTGGTCTGAAAACAGTGGATCTCAGAAGTATGGGTACACACCATCTCGGAGTCTTCTACGACGGAATAGAGATAGGCAATGCGCAAAACGGTGTGGTAGATTTGGGAAAATTCTCGATGGACAACATCGAGCAGATAGCACTCTACAACGGTCAAAAGTCGGACATCTTCCAACCGGCAAAAGATTTCGGTTCGGCAGGAACACTCTACATCAAAACACGTCGTCCACGATTCTCCAAAGACAAGAATTTCAATCTGCAGATAGCGATGAAAGCGGGTACTTTCGGACTTGCCAATCCTTCTATTCTCTACGAACAACGCATCACCGAGCACATACATTTCAGCGCCAATGCCGAGTATCAATTTGCTCACGGCAAATACCATTTCCGCTATCGCCGCGTGATGCCGGATGGCAGTGTGGCATGGGATACGACAGCCGTTCGGCAGAACGGCGACGTACAAGCATGGAGGGCAGAAGCCGGATTCTTCGGATATATGCCTCAAGGTAAATGGCATTTGAAAGGATACTATTACCAATCGGAGAAAGGTATTCCTGGTGCTATTGTGAACAATGTGTGGACCAACTCTCAACGACAATGGGACAGAAACGCTTTCGTACAAGGCAGTCTGACCCATAACATCACCCGTGGTTACGCATTGATGCTTAACGGCAAATATTCCAACGACCGCATGCGGTATCTGAATCCTGATACCACTCTTATGTATATCGACAACCGTTTTCTCCAGCAGGAAGTATATCTCTCGCTTGCCAATCGACTCCGATTGAGCGGCCGTCGCGCACTCATCGAAGCACTCAACGGGCACGAAGTCAACTGGGAAGCATCCTTCTCGCTAGACTGGCAATGGAACACACTGGATGCCAATCTGCAGAACTTCGTATACCCCAGTCGCCACACGGTGTATTTCTCCGCTGCCACTGCAGTAGACTGGCGATGGATACGCGCACAGGCAAGTATTTTAGGTACCTACGTGAACGACAAGTTGAAAAATATGCCTCTATCCCATCAAGAACCTGTCAACCGATTGGAATGGAGTCCGGCAGTTTTCCTCAGCTACCAGCCCTATCTTCCTGAAGAACTATACTTGCGAGCCTTCTGGAAGCGCAACCTGCGAATGCCTACCTTCAACGATCTATATTATACCGATGTAGGCAACATTTCGCTCAAACCAGAACGATGCATGCAGTTTGACGGCGGTGTGGAATATCGGAAGCAGTGGAAACGCGGTGTGGTGCGCAGTGTAAATGCCAAAGCTGACGGCTACTACAACCAGATTCATGACAAAATAGTTGCCATTCCGAAAGGCAACGGACAGTATAGATGGATGATGATGAATATCGGATATGTGGAGATACGCGGACTGGATGCAAATGCAGGCATCAGTATCTGTCCTGTGGATGAACTGTTGCTCTCCGCAACCCTCAGTTACACCTACCAGCGTGCACAGGACTTCAGTAACCCCGATGAGATAACCTACGGTGGACAAATAGCGTACATACCATGGCATAGCGGATCGGTAACCGCCAACCTCAAATGGCGCGGACTCTCGGTCAACTACTCCTTTATCTATGTAGGTGAGCGCTATCACAACTCCGCCAACATACCGCAAAACTACGAGCAACCCTGGTACACGCATGATATGAGTTTCGGATACGAAATCAATACTGCGCCAAAAGCCATCCGCGAGGTTCGAAGTAATGGATTAGATATTAAAGATGAGAATAAAAAACTATACCCGAAAATCTATCTGGCATTGGAGATCAACAATATGCTCAACCAGCAATACGAAGTAATACTCAACTATCCGATGCCGGGAATAAACGGGAAAGGAATCGTAAAGATTATGTTGTAATAATGAAATCCTATATATACATATTTTTTATACTCTGCATGATGTTGTCATCCTGCAGAGGCGATATTGTGGTTTATCCTTCCGAAACAGAGCAACATGGCGATACCATCAACGGTAACCTGCTCGGATTCTATCTGCTCAACGAGGGCAACATGGGGTCCAACAAAGCCACACTCGACTTCTACGATTTCTCCACAGCATCCTACACCCGCAATATCTATAGCGAACGCAATCCTTCTGTACCCCTCTCGCTCGGCGATGTGGGCAACGACCTTCAGATATATGGCAACCGACTCTATGCCGTTATCAATGTGTCGAACAAAGTGGAAGTTATGACTGCCGACTCTGCCAAACGCATCGGACAGATCGACATCCCAAACTGTAGATATCTCTGCTTCGACGGTCAATACGGATATATAACCTCCTATGCCGGACCCGTTCAAATAGGTAAAGAGCATGCCCAACTTGGTTATGTGGCATGTTTCGACACCGCCACTCTAGAGATTACTGCCACTTGTTTGGTAGGATATCAACCCGACGGACTTGCCATTGCCAATGGCAAACTTTACGTTGCCAATTCCGGCGGATATATGGCGCCTGATTACGAGAACACACTCTCAGTGATAGACCTTACCTCCTTCCAAGAAGAAAAACGCATCATTGCTGCTATCAATCTCCAATATGTGAAAGCCGACCAATACGGATCTCTATGGGTAAGTTCCAGAGGCGATCATTACAATGTCTCTCCGCGATTGTATTGCATTGATACCGCCAAGGATACTGTTTCCTGTGAGATCGATATACCAGTCAGCAACTTTACAATCTCGGGTGACTCGCTCTATTTCTTCGGTGAACAATTCAATTGGGAGACTCTACAAAACGAATTGACTTTTGGAATAATAGATATCACTACGCACTCCATGCTTACGGAAAACTTTATCACCGACCAGACGGCGCTCCAGAAACCCTATGGAATAGCCGTCAATCCAGTGACAAAAGACGTCTACATTACCGATGCAAAAGACTACGTCACACCCGGTACTCTGTACTGCATATCACCTGAAGGCAAACTACGTTGGCAGGTGCGAACCGGTGATATCCCCGCACATTTTGCTTTTCTATTTGCGCAAACCGCAGAAAAACATTAATTTTGCCACTCGAAACAATCGGAAACTCATAAAAACAGGCACATCTTGCTTACACTCGATCTTGATATGGCATTGCGCAATGCAGTCGGTCTCCGCCAAAGCGAAGACATCTTTCTGCTTACCGATGAAAACTCTCGGAAGTTCTGTCTGCAAGAAGTCAGCAAGACTCTCACACTCCGGCAGGAACATATTCTTTGCCTTCCGGCAGGAGAAGAACACAAGAACCTTCGGACTGTGGAGCAGATTTGGGATTTCTTCATCGAGCAACATGCTACCCGCAACTCGATGCTTCTGATTCTCGGCGGAGGAGTGCTTACAGACATGGGAGGTTTCGCTGCATCCACTTTCAAACGTGGCATTCCTTACGTCAATATCCCCACCACCCTGCTTGCTATGGTGGACGCTGCCAACGGTGGCAAAACGGGCTTCGACTACAAAGGGTTGAAAAATGAGATAGGTATGTTCAGTATGCCCGTCGACACTATCGTCTACCCGCCGTTCCTCAAGACATTGCCTCACGAGCAACTACTTTCCGGCTATGCCGAGATGCTCAAACACGCACTGATAGCATCTCCGCTCGAACTCATACATGTGCTAGCTCTTGATATTGATAATCCCGATTGGGAGACTCTGTCGGAACTCATTCAACGTTCGATCGACATCAAGCAATATATCGTTGAACAGGATCCGAACGAGACCGGACTCCGCAAGTCGCTCAATTTCGGTCATACCGTTGGTCATGCTCTTGAGGAGTATTCCTTCAAGAATTCCTCCACCCCGCTTCTGCATGGCTTTGCCGTTATGTACGGTATTGTTGCAGAGTTGTATCTTTCGGTTGTGAAACTGGGATTGCAGCAAACCACGCTCACGCAGGTTGCGCATTTCATGCGCGAGCATTACGGTAAACCCGTATGCTCTTGCAAGGATTATGACTTGCTTCTTGATCTGATGCGCCACGACAAGAAAAACGAAAAAGCAGGCGAAATAAGTTTCGCACTGCTCCGACAAGTCGGCAACAGCCGCATCAATCAGCATTGCACCGACGACGAGATTCGCGATGCCCTTGACTGCCTTTTCAATCAGTAGAATTTTTCACATCTTAATCATTATATGACATATAAAAAGAGGGAGCATTTTGCCCCCTCTTTTCTATTTATTCAGGATCCCTTACGGAATAACCACGCGTATTGTCCAGTTGCCATTGCTGATCAGGAATGCACCCTTCTGCATCTGTGCGAGATCAACATCACCGGTAGTGTAATGTACCAGCTGACCTGTTGCACTGTAAACGTAGATCATCTTGCCACTGAGGTTGCGAATCACACCATTTTCGTATTCGGCATCACCATCGTGAATGTCTTCCAGACTGGTAATATCATTTCCAAAGATAGCGATTACCATCATGTTGCCGGTGAGTGTGATAACACGTTCTGCAGGAAGAGTCTTGTCATCTGCCCAACTTATGAACTTATAACCGGAATTGGGAACTGCAGTTATGGTAAACTCTGTACCATGTTTGTATTCGCCATTCTCTGCACCGGTGATATATCCCATTTGAGCATCATTTACAACAAGTGTCAACGTATGCATGATAGCATTTTCTGTATACGTAGCCGTATAGATTGCATCACCCGTCACAGCAACCACTTCAGGAGTCCAACCTGCGAAGGTATAGGTGTACTCGTCGGTGCGAGGTTTGGTCGGGTCTTTAGGTTTCTTAGGCATCTCACCATATTCTACGCTGTCACGTTTCAGTTCGCTGCCATCTTCATTCTGGAAGATGATGAGATATTTGTTCTTGACTGCCTTGAAGGTTGCTTTGTAGGTAGCATCGCCTGTTACAGCCACAACGCTCGGAGTCCAACCTATGAATGTGTAAGTAAACTCTGCTGTGTTCTCCTTGGTTGCATCTGCATGTGTCGGAACTACACCGTACTCAACAGTGGTCTGGTCGATCTGAGTGCCGTCTTCGTTCTGCCATGTGATGGTGTAGCTGCGTTTTTGACTTGTGTAAGTTGCTGTGTAGGTTTGAGGACCTTCAACTGCAACTAACTCATTGTCCCAACCTGCGAAGGTGTAGTCATACTCGGCAGTGCTCTTCTTGGTAGGATCAGCAGGTGCTACAGGTGTCTCACCATACTTGTAGTTCTGAGTCGAGATCACACTACCGTCTTCATTCAAGAAGGTAACTGCGTACTCACGAGCTGCTGCCGTGTAAGATGCTGTGTAAGTTGCTTCACCTGTTACAGCCACTACCTCAGGAGTCCACTTGTCGAAGGTGTACGTGAGCTCTTGTGTGCTTTCCTTGGTAGGTGCAGCAGGAGCCTCTGGCATTACACCATATTCAACTTCCTCACTCTTCAACTCTGTGCCGTCTTCATCTTGGAAGATGATGAGATACTTGTTCTTAACTGCCGTGAAGGTTGCTTTGTAGGTAGCATCGCCTGTTGCAACAACGATCTCAGGAGTCCAACCTGCGAAGGTATAAGTATACTCAGCAGTATTCTCTTTGGTAGGAGCAGCGTGTGTCGGCATCAAACCATATTGAACTGTTGTTTGGTTGATTTGTGAACCATCTTCGTTCAACCAGGTAATGGTGTATTTACGCTTCTGGCTTGTATACGTTGCCTTATACTCTTGAGCACCTGTTACCATACTAATCGGGTTATTCCAACCAGCGAAGGTGTAGTCATATGCTTCAGAACTTTCCTTGGTAGGATCAGCAGGTGCTACAGGTGTCTCACCATACTTGTAGTTCTGACTCGAGATCACAGTGCCATCATCGTTCAAGAACGTAACAGTGTACTCGCGAACGGTTGCTGTATAAGTTGCTGTATAAGTAGCCTCTGCTGTTACTGCAACTATCTCAGGAGTCCAACCTGCGAAGGTGTAAGTATACTGAGCAGTGGTTGCCTTTGTAGGAGTCTCTCCTGTGTATGCAGGAGTTTCACCGTAAACAACTTCTGTGCTTTGAAGTTCTGTACCATTATCGTTGACGAACTTGATGACATACTTGTTAACAGCTTGTGTGAAGGTTGCTTTGTAAGTAGCATCACCAGTTACTGCGACTACTTCAGGAGTCCAACCTGCAAAGGTGTAAGTGAACTCTGCAGTGTTCTCCTTGGTTGCATCAGCATGTGTCGGAACTACACCATAATCAACAGTGGTCTGGTCGATCGGAGTGCCGTCTTCATTCTGCCATGTGATGGTGTACTGCTTCTTAATTACAGTTACCACTGCCTGATAAGTAGCATTGCCATCCACAGCTTTCAGTTCCGGAGTCCAACCTGTGAAGGTGTAATCCCATTCGTCGGTATCATCAGGAACGATATCGGCATGAGCGGGAGTTTCACCCCAAGCCACCTGAATTGTCTCTACGAGGTTGCCATCCATATCATTCCATGTGATGTCGTACATGTGAGGAGTCTCATCGTAGAGAGCGGTGTAGGTTACATTGGCTTGTGCTGTTGCAACTACATCCTGATCCCAGATACCCTTCCAAGTATAGATCTTTTCAGGAGTGGTGATGGTAGCTACCTCAGTTGGAACAACAACTGCTGCATCTTTCTCAAGTTCCTGAGGATCGATGATATTGTTGCCATCCTTGTCAACGAAACTGATAGTATACCACTCAACCTTATTGAACTGAGCTTCAAATACCACATCCGATTCAAGTTTGAGGTTCTCATCGAAGGTAACCAATGCGGTTGTACCTTCTACTGCCCAACCTTGGAAGTAGTAGTGATATGTCTCATCGTTGTAGTTCTCAGGATCTGTTGGTTTGGCAATCACTGTACCATAATCAGCAGTTTGCGGTGTGCCATATGCCTCACCATTCAACTTGAACGATGCTGTGTACTGGTTAACCACACTTGAGTAAGTAGCCTTGTAAGTGACATCAGCGGAAACAACGCTTTCTTCGGTTATTTCAGGAGTCCAACCGGTGAAGGTGTAAGTATACTGAGCGGTAGCAGGTTTGGTAGGATCTGCAGGTTTGTCGGTCAACTCATTAACCTTCGTTCCGCATTCCACTTCTTCAATGGTCTTTATCTCAGTATCGTCATCATCTACGAAGCTTACTGTAAACTTGTTGATGCTGAACGAACCTGTCACTTCTACATCGTTTGCAGGCATCGTCGCAGGTATCTCGCTCCAACCGCTGAAGGTGTAGCAATCTTTCTGAGGAGCCTCACGAGGAGTGATGGTTGCACCATATGCGACAGTCTCTACTTCGCCATATACCTCGCCGTCAACCTTGTAAGTCAAACTATAGCTGTTTACATTATATGCTCCTGTGAAGATCAGATTCTCTGCAGGCATGTTGGCAGGTTCTGTACCATCCCAACCTGAGAAGGTATATCCGGTCTTCTCGGCAGGAGTGTATGGTATTACCTCTTCATTATAGTTGTAGGTCTTAACCACATCTTCCACACCTTCTATCTTATAAGTGATAGTGTATTGGTCGGTGGTGTACTGAGCGGTGTAAGTAGCTTCACCAGTTACTGTGGTAGTCTCATCGATTGCAGGACTCCAAGCAGAGAAGGTTGCACCTGTCTTCTCGGGATCTGCAGGTTTGATAGTGTTGACCAAAGTACCGTATTCTGCATTCACTACCACATTATCTTCGCCGTTGTCAAGAACGAAGGTGATGTCGTATTTGTTGACTGTCTCAGTGTAAGTAGCAGTGTAAACAGCATCTTCGGTTGCTTCTACTACTACAGGATTCCATGCCTTGAATACATAGGAATACTGAGCATCACCTGTGCGGGTAGGATCGGCAGGAGCTGTCGGCATTGTGCCGCATTCTACTGCTGACTCACCTGTCAAGGTAGAGAGAACTGTTCCATCATAATCTTTGAAGGTGATGGTGTAAGTCTTCTTCACGAATGTAGCTTCTATAGTCACATTACCTACAGGCATTGTGAACTTATTGTCTGCTACTGCCACTGTTTCCTCACCATTCTTAACGATGAGAGAAGTAAGTTCCTGACAATCGTCGGCAGGAGTAACCGTTATCGCTACTTCTTCACCCCAAACCACGGTGGTATTCTCTACGGATACCGAACCATTACCTGTGGTATTGATACCGATAGTGTACTCAACTTTAGCCTCATTGTATGTTGCCTTATATGAAGTTTCTTCAGTAACCTCAGCCAATTCAGGAGTCCAACCTGCGAAGGTGTAAGTATACTCGGCAGTAGCAGGTTTGGTAGGAACTACGGTTGTAGAAGGCATATGACCATACTCAACCTGAACCTGATCCAACTGAGTAGTGCCATCCTCATCGTAGAAGGTGATGGTGTATGCATTGGTCGATGTACGGAATTTAGCTGTATAAGTAGCTTCACCGGTAACTATGGTAGTCTCGTCAATTGCAGGATCCCAACCGTCGAAGATATATGTGAACTCATCATCTTTCGGTTTGGAAGGTGTGACACCTCCATATACCGGTGTTTCTCCATAAGCCACATCTACCGTGTAGAGTGTCTCACCATCATAATTCTTGAAGGTGATAGTGTACTTACGTGCTTGCTCTGTAAAGGTTGCAGAGTATGTTGCATCACCTGTTACGCTTGCTACCTCAGGAGTCCAAGTGTTGAATACATAATCCTTTGCTTCGGTAGAAGCCTTGGTCGGAGTCTCACCGTTGTATTCAGGCATTGCTCCATACTCTACATTCTCATCTGTTTCAAGAACTTCGCCATCCTCATTCTTCCATGTGACAGTGTAAGTGTTCTTGGTAGCATCGAATTTAGCATTATAAGTAGCTTCACCTGCTACTGCGACAACCTCAGGATCCCAACCTGCGAACGTGTAAGTGAATTCTGCAGTATTCTCCTTGGTTGGAGTTTCACCTGTATATTCAGGAGTCTCACCATAAGCCACTTCGCCGGTTTGGAGAACTTCTTCTCCGTTGACGAACGAGATGACATACTTGCGAGCAGATGCAGTATAGGTAGCAGTATAAACGGCTTGACCTTCTACGGCAACCACCTCGGGAGTCCAACCTGCAAACTGGAAGGTCTCGGATTCTGTAGGTTCTTTGGTAGGAGCATCTGGCAAGACTACCTCATCTCCGAATTGATAAGTAGTAGGACCTGATATAACAGTAGAACCGTCTTCATCAACGAAGGTAACAGTGTATTCGCGAACTATTGCAGTGTAAGTTGCAGTGTAAGTTGCTTCAGCAGTTACTGCCACTATCTCAGGATTCCACTTGTCGAAGGTGTAAGTATACTGAGGAGTGCTTGCTTTTGTAGGTGTTTCACCTGCATATGCAGGAGTCTCGCCATAAGCTACTTCAGTATTCTGGAGTTCTGTACCATCTTCGTTGAGGAAACGTATAGCATACTTGTTAACGGTTTGAGTGTAAGTAGCTGTATAAACAGCATCTTCGGTTGCTGCAACTACTTCAGGAGTCCATTTGTCGAATGTGTAAGTATACTGAGCATCGGCAGCCTTGACTGGTGTTTCTCCGTCATAAGTCGGCACTACGCCATAAGCCACATTCTCATCTTTCTCAAGTTCTGTTCCGTCTTCGTTCTGCCATGTGATGGTGTATTTGTTGATAGTGAACGAACCTGTTATCTCAACATCATTTGCAGGCATCGTCTCAGGTATCTCGCTCCAACCGCTGAAGGTGTAACCTTCTTTAACAGGAGCTTCGCGAGGAGTGATGGTTGCGCCATATGCTATAGTCTCTACTTCGCCATATACCTCACCGTCTACCTTGTAAGTCCGGCTGTAATTGTTAACGGTGTATTGAGCAGTGTAAGTAGCAGCACCTGTTACTGTGGTAGTCTCATCAATTGCAGGACTCCAAGCAGAGAAGGTATGACCTGTCTTCTCCGGATCTGCAGGTTTGATGGTGCTTACCTCTGTACCATATTCTGCATTCACTACCACATTATCTGCACCATTGTCAAGAACGAAGGTAATGTCGTATTTGTTGACTGTCTGAGTGTAGGCTGCGGTATAAACAGCATCTTCGGTTGCTGCAACCACTTCTGGAGTCCAGGTGTCGAAGGTGTAAGTGTATTGAGCATCAGCTTCTTTCTGAGGTGTTTCACCGTCATAAGTCGGCATTACGCCATAAGCCACATTCTCATCCTTCTCAAGTTCTGTTCCATCCTCGTTCTTCCATATGATGGTGTAAGTAGGTTCTTTGATTAGACGAACCGAATTACCACGACGTTTCTCACGAGTCCAGATAACAGCATTGTTGTAGGTGTACTCGTCAATAGATCCACCGAAGATCAGATATTCGGCAATCGTCTCCGATTTAACTGTAGAAGTCCAGTAGTAACCATACATGTCGGTATTGTCAACCCAACTGTAGAAGCCTGTCTCAGGATTGGTGAAGGTAGCTTCTGCAGCACCGTTCATCATGTTGCCATAACCACCTGTACGACTACCTGCTGCAGGAAGGAATACTGCACCTGCTTGCTCCATTACTTGCCACTGAGCAGCATCGTAGATATTGCTTTCGAACGGACCCTCATAGCCTTCAGTTGCCTTATATCCAGCCACGAACGAAGCTCCACTAGGCAACTGCCAATCATCAGGCAGGAGGATTATACCTCTCAGACCTGCAACCATACCGTTTGCCCAGAGTTGAGAAGCATTCTGACGAGTATTGATGATATACTTGATTTCGTCGGTTGTGAACGTACGCCAACCATCGCCAATCTTCGGTCCCCAATCAACGAAGTCACCAACATAATCGGCATCTGCGTTCGACGGGTTAACACCGAAGTCATTATTGTCGGTAGTACTCATTGCGAAGAGGTCAACCATTCCTGTATAAGCAGGATCACCCATATGGATGTTGTCGTGACCAATTACATCGAACTGTGTAGGAGCAATCGACCAAGCATTACCTGTATAGTTGTAACGCAGGTTACCTCTTGCGAACTGAGCTTTCTTATCGGCTGAGATGGAGAAGATACCCGGCAAGGTTTCGTCTTCTATCAACTCTACAGTTGCGAAGGTTGCGGTATAAGTAGCTTCACCCGTTACCTTCACAGCGCTCGGAGTCCAACCGTTGAATACCTGACCTGAGCTTTGAGGAGTTGCGCCCTGGTAAGTAGGCATCTCACCATACTCAAACTCAATGTTCTGAAGAACGGTATTGTCTGCATTCTTATAAGTAATGACATATGTACGAGGTTCAGCTGTGAAGGTTGCCTTGTAAGTAGCGTCACCGGTTACTGCAACTACCTCAGGATCCCAACCTGCGAAGGTGTAAGTGAACTCTGCAGTGTTCTGCTTGGTTGCATCTGCATGAGTCGGAACTACGCCATATTCAACTTCTGTCTGGTCGATCTCACTACCGTCTTCGTTCTGCCATGTGATGGTGTATTTGTTGATAGTGAACGTACCTGTTATCTCAACATCATTTGCAGGCATCGTCTCAGG
>JAEEGL010603746.1_pt1 | contig 31085 bp, 11 predicted proteins | sample 9134231 | NCBI WGS metagenome assembly JAEEGL01 (sample SAMN16246548, study PRJNA631951) | gut metagenome | biome: gut microbiome; feature: rumen; material: fiber-attached | host: Bos | place: Iran: Karaj | collected 2018-10
CAACACACAAACATATCAAACCAATCACAAAATCACTGTTATGAAAAAATTCAGTTTGCTGGCCGTTGCGGCCGCAATGGTCTTTTTGGTCGCCGGTTGCGGCAGCACAAACGGACCTTCCAGCAGAGCAGCTGCTGAATTGGAAGAAGGCTTCAACAACCCTCCTTCTGAAGCCAGGCCACGTGTCTGGTGGCATTGGATGAACGGTAACATCACTAAGGACGGAGCCATCAAGGACGTCGAGTGGATGCACCGTATCGGTCTGGGCGGATTCCAGACATTTGATGCCGCTCTTACCACTCCTCAGGTGGTTGAGAACCGAATCAGCTACATGACTGACGAGTGGAAAGATGTTTTCTCGACCGTTACTAAACTTGCTGATTCCTATGGAATGGAGATGGCTATCGCAGGCTCTCCAGGATGGAGCGAGTCCGGCGGTCCTTGGGTTGAGCCCAAGAATGCTATGAAGAAGGTCGTCTGGAGCGAAGTTGACGTCAAAGGCGGTTCTCAGGTGAGCAAGTCCATTCCCAACCCTCCCACTGTATCTGGAACCTTCCAGAACATCGCCCAAGGAAGAGGCGGATTCTCCAGTGCTGAGAACAATAAATCATACTATGAGGACATTGCTGTCATAGCTATTAAACTCCCCGCCAATTATACTGCGGATGCACCCAAGGTGCTTTCCAATGGTGGTCCTTTCCATTACATGTATCTTACTGATGGAGATCTTACGAATTCCAGCACCCTTGCTTACCAGAAAGGCAATGGTGACTCCTGGATCATGTACGAATTCCCTGAGGCAAGGACCGTGTACGGTGTGACCCTCGTAGGTTCAGCCGGTGGTGGCCGCGGCCGCGGTAATGCAGGCAGCGCCCCTGCCCTTGAATCCAGCAACGACGGAAAGACTTTCACCAAGGTCGCTGACCTTGCCGGTGGTGCGAACGGTGTCATCGATGTCGCTTTCCCTGCCGTCACTGCCAAGTATTTCCGCGTAGTATACAAGAAGCCCGCCGCTCAACCCGCAATGAACTTCCCCGGAGGTGGTTTCGGAGGAGGAATGTTCCCCGGAATGGGCGCTCAGCAGGCTCCTGCAGGAGTTCCTGTGGCTGAATTCAAACTCCACTCCGCTCCCAGGGTGAACAGTTTCATCGCAAAGGCAGGTTTCGCTACATCTCCTGATCTTTACAATGTGCCCACTCCCTCTGTCACAGGAGCAACGGCCAAGGCTGATGTGATCGACCTTACTTCCAAGGTTGATGCAAACGGAGTCCTTTCTTGGGACGCTCCCGCAGGAGACTGGAAGGTGATCCGTTTCGGATATTCCCTTACCGGTCATCAGAACAGCCCCGCTTCTCCTGAAGCTACTGGTCTTGAGGTTGACAAGCTTGACAAAGACGCTGTCACCGATTACTTCAACAAGTATCTTGACATGTACAAGGACGCTACCGGCGGCCTTATGGGCGAGAACGGTCTGAGCTATGTCATCACTGACAGCTGGGAGGCAGGACAGCTCAACTGGACCGGCAAGATGTTCGACGAATTCCAGAAACGTGCCGGATACGATCTTCACACATGGCTTCCCGCCCTTGCAGGATATGTCGTAGAAAGCGCTGAGAGCACTGACAAGTTCCTTTGGGATTATCGTAAGGTCATCGCTGACCTCACTGCTGAGAACCACTATGACGCCCTCACTGATATCCTTGCCCAGAGGGGGATGAAGCGCTATACCGAGTCTCATGAGAACAGCCGCGCATTCGTTGCTGACGGTATGCAGGTCAAGAAGAACGCTGAATTCCCTATGTCAGCAATGTGGACAACCGGACTCGGAGCAAACGGTGCCGATATCCGTGAATCCGCTTCCGTATCCCATATCTATGGCCAGAAGTTCATTGCTGCAGAGTCTCTTACTGCCGGAGGAAACGCTTGGAGTTATGCTCCCGAGGATCTGAAGCCTACCGCTGATATGGAAATGGCCAGCGGTCTTAACAGGTTTGTCATCCATGAGAGCGCCCATCAGCCTCTTGATTACTACAAACCCGGTCTCACCCTCGGACCCTTCGGACAGTGGTTCAACCGTCATGAGACTTGGGCGGAGCAGGCAGGCCCTTGGATCAGCTATTTGGCCAAGAGCTCATACATGCTCTCGCGTGGCGTTCCTGTTGTCGATATCCTCTATTACTACGGTGAGGACAGCAACATTACCGCCCTCTACGGCAATCAGCTTCCTGATCTTCCTGAAGGATACCAGTTCGACTTCGTCAACCCTGACGCTCTCATGAACGACCTTGGCGTGAAGGACGGAAGGATCACAACACCTGCGGGTACTACTTATACCCTCATCGTTCTTGGTGACCATAACAAGTACATGTCTGTTCCTGTACTCCGTGCTCTCTCCAAGCTTGTTGCAGCCGGAGCGAAAGTCATCGGTGAAAAGCCTGTAGCTACTCCTTCTCTCTCAGATGACGAGGCAGAATTCAATTCACTGGTCGCTGACCTCTGGGGCGGAAAGATCCTCTCCGGTTCAGTCGCTGACGCTCTCGCTTCACTCGGATGCGGCAAGGATGTCGACTACACAAAGCCCGGCAAGGATACCAAGTACCTGTTCCAGCACCGCAATTTCGAAGGAGTCCAGATTTACTGGCTCACCAACCGTACGGCTAATGCCGAGGATGTTGATGTAACCTTCCGCGTAAGCGGTCTCAAACCTGAGATATGGAACGCAATGACCGGCGAAATCTGCGAAGCTTCATACAAGATCGCTGACGGCAAGACTACTGTGAAGATGCACTTCGATCCCAATGACGCACTCTTCGTGGTGTTCCGTTCAAAGACTTCCGTAAATGAGGTCAACCTTCCCGTCAAGAAGGTCACTCCTACTGCAGTCCAGGGTCCTTGGCAGGTCGCATTCCTCAGTGGAATGGGTGCTCCCGAATCAACGACTTTCGAATCCCTCACTGATTGGCAGAATAATGAGAACCTTTTCATCCGTTATTATTCCGGTACGGCTTCATACAAGAAGGACATTAACATCACCTCAGCACAGCTCGATGGTGAAGTATGGCTGAACCTCGGTGCCGTCAAGAGTGTTGCGGAAGTCTTCGTCAACGGAGAGAATCTCGGAATCCTTTGGAAGACTCCTTTCCGCGTCAACATCACTTCTGCAGTCAAGGAAGGACAGAACTCTGTCGAGGTCAAGGTTACCAACCTTTGGGTCAACCGTCTGATCGGTGACCAGAGGGGAGACGCAGGCAAGTACACTTACACAACCCAGGCGTTCTACCAGCCGACAGCTCCTTTGAAGAGCTCAGGTCTCCTCGGTCCTGTCACCATTGAAAATGTCAAGTAATAAGCGGAATTAGTTTCGTTTTTGACATTTAGACTTTGATTTTTGGCATCCGGATATTCACTAGTAGAGTTTCCGGATGCCTTTGTTTTGTCTTTCAGTCCCGTTTATTGTCAGACATTTCATGATCGTTTTTTGGGGGATGTTGTCTGAGAAAGAGCATCTGCAATTTTTCTTTTTGCTTGACAATTAAATGGTTGTAGGACTTCGCCTTCCGTGGGAGATGCACGGCTTGTCAGATTGTGTCGTTTGAAGGGAGTGCGGAAAACTCCAAACGATAGTGCGAGTTTCCATGAGTCGCCACCGCTATACGATTGATACATTGTGATTTTTGGCGGTTGTCAAAAAGGATTTAAAATGTTAATTTTGTCCAAACACAAACCAACCGGTCACCTGATATGAAAAGAGCAGTCATCATTGCAGCTGCCCTGTTCCTATGCTTATCCGCAGGGGCGCAGGACATGAAATCTGATTTTCAGAATCCCCCTCAATCATCACGTATCCGTGTCTGGTGGCACTGGATGAATGGAAACATCACCAAGGACGGTGTCCGGAAAGACATCGAGTGGATGAACCGTGCCGGAATCGGCGGCTTCCAGCAGTTTGACGCCGGAGGCAACATGATGGGCGGTTCCGCTGCCATAGTCGAGAAGCTGCCTTACATGACCGACGGTTGGAAAGAGGCTTTCCGTTATGCAATCCATATCGCGGATTCGCTCAATATGGAGGTCGCCATCGCATCTGCTCCCGGATGGAGCTCAACTGGAGGCCCTTGGGTAAAACCGGAGAATGCGATGAAGAAACTCACTTGGCGTACAGTCGAAGTGACTTCAGATGGGAAGAAACCGGTTTCTCTCACGCTACCGGAAGTATACAACACCATCGGAAAATTCCAGAACGTGAACGGGGGCTCTAATCTTGAACCATGGAGCACAAATGTGGCCGTAGTCGCAATACGTGTCCCTGAAGGCGAGAAGAGCATGAAAGCTCTTGGGGCAAAGGTTTCCTCCTCCGCTGGAGACTTCTCTGTTGACCAGCTCACTGACGGAGACCTTTCCAACGGTGTACTTCTTCCTCCCGGAGAAAACGGCGCTTCTTCATGGATCCAGTATGAGTTCGATTCCCCCCAGACGATCAAGGCCCTCTCTCTCGTCGGCGGTGCTGTCCGTGGACAGTGGGCTTCGGAGCCTCCGACATTCAATAATGAACTCCAGTGCTCCAATGACGGCAGGATTTTCCGGACGGTCTGCAAGATCGCTTCCGGAGCTGTCGCCCAACAGACTGTGACAATTCCCCAGACCACAGCGAAATATTTCCGTCTGGTCGTTCCCGCTCCTCAGGCAGCAGCCGGAGGCAGGGGAGGACGTGGTCCTGCCGGCACCAATGTCGCTGAGTTCGCCCTTCACAATACCGTGAAGGTCAACCATGCCGAGGAAAAGGCCGGGTTCGCCGCTCCTCATGATCTGTATCTCTATGATACACCTGCGACTTCTTCTTCCGACGCTGTCCAGGATGTTGTTGTTCTCGATTCCTTTATGAATGGAGATGTCCTTTCCTGGAATGCTCCTGCCGGAACTTGGAGGATCTATCGTTTCGGCGCTTCACTTACCGGAAAACAGAACCATCCCGCTCCGCCTGAGGCTACCGGTCTCGAGGTTGACAAGCTTGACAAAGCGGCATGGATGGACTACTTCCGCAATTACATGAATATGTACAAGGAGGCGGCTGGAGGAATGGTCGGTCAGAGAGGAATCCAGTATATCCTAACCGACAGTTACGAGGCGGAGGAAATGACTTGGACTCCTACAATTGCTGCTGAATTCAAGGCGAGGAGGGGATATGACCTCACTCCTTGGATGCCGGCTTTGACAGGTGAAATCATCGGAAGCAGCGAGCAGACCGAGAAGTTCCTTTTCGACTGGAGGCTCACCATTGGTGAACTCTTCTCTGAGAACTATGACCGCATCAACGAAATAGTCAAGGAATACGGCATGAAGGGCCGCTATACTGAGGCTCATGAGAACGGAAGGGTATTCGTCGGAGACGGAATGGACCTCAAGATGACCGCTACCGTTCCAATGTGTGCAATCTGGATGCCTAATGCAGGCGGCGGATCAGCCATACCTATGGCCATTGCCGACATCAAGGAGTCTTCTTCCACCGCTCACGTCTACGGCTCCAACATAGCTGCAGCCGAGTCCTTCACTTCAGCCGGCAACGGTAACACCGGAAATGCATACTCATATCATCCCGGCAACATCAAATACACAGCCGACCTCGCGATGTCATACGGCCTCAACCGTTTCGTCATCCACGAGAGTGCGCACCAGCCTTCTGACGCCCACCGTCCCGGAATGGGCCTCATGATATTCGGTCAGTGGTTCAACCGTCATGAGACATGGGCTGAATATGCACGCTACTGGACAGACTATCTGGCAAGAAGCTGCTACATGCTCCAGCAGGGAAGGTATGTCGCTGATGTGCTTTACTTCTACGGTGAAGATACCAACGTTACCGGAATATACGGTCATGAACTCCCTGAGATTCCCGAGGGGTATGCTTTTGATTTCATCAACCCTTATGGCGTGCTCAATGTCCTTTCCGTAAAAGACGGCGACTTGGTGACCAACTCTGGAATGAAGTACAAAGTAATGGTGCTTGGTGACCATTGCAGCACCATGAGCCTTGAGGTTCTGAAGAAACTTCAGTCTTTGGTCAATGACGGAGCCGTAATCGTGGGAAAGGCTCCAGTGAAGGCTGCTTCTCTTCTGGATGATGATTCCGAATTCTCTCGCATTGTCTCTGACATCTGGTATTCCGGAAGGAAGAATGTCAACACCGGTCTTCTTTCGAATGTTCTGAAGAGTGCAGGTGTCGAACCTGACTTCAGATATGTCGCTCCTGCTGAGCTGAGTTATGTCCATCGTCATCTTGACAACGGTACCGACATCTATTGGGTAAGGAACTTCAGCGATGATGCCATAGTAGCTGATCTTACTCTGAGGAACGGTGAGGGAACTCCTATGCTTTGGGATCCTGAGACCGGAAAGACTTCAGGCGTCGAATGCGTACGCGAGGGTGAAGTCAACAAGGTACATCTTCCGATGGTCGCAAACCAGGCAGTCTTCGTTGTCTTCGATGGTGCCACACGCGCTCCGTATATCGCTCCTTCATTCAAGGAGAGCACCTTGCTTACTGTCAATACCCCTTGGACCCTTCACTTCTCCGAGGGTGTCGGTGCTCCACAGAGCGCCACATTCCCGATCCTGAAGTCATTGACCGAGTCCGATGACCCTGGTGTGAAATATTTCTCCGGAACCGCATCATACTCTACTATGGTCAATTTGAGCGCGAAGCAGCTCAAAGGACTTAAAGGAGTTGACATTGACTTGGGTGACGTCCAGAACATGGCTGACGTCTTCGTCAACGGACAGCACGTAGGATTCATATGGAAGGCTCCTTTCCGTCTTGACGGAGTTCTCTCCGCACTCAAGGCCGGAAACAATACCATTGAGATCAAAGTCACCAATACATGGCCCAACCGTCTGATAGGCGACGCACAGCCCGATGTGGAGAAGAAGTACACCTATACATCCGGAAACTTCTACAATGCCCAGGCTCCTCTGCGTCCTGCCGGACTCTTGGGACCTGTCAAACTGATCGGTCTCCAGTAATCGACTTTACAGAATAATCAAACCTACACATAAAAATGAACAAAAAGTCAGTAAAGATTCTTTCATTCGCTTCGGCCCTGCTCCTGGTTGCCGGATGCGCTGACAAAGGATTCGACATCAACGAAGGGTGGTCCTTCCAATATGAAGGATCTCCCGTCCAGACTGTCCGTCTTCCTCATGACGCCATGATCCATATGGAAAGAAGTGCGGATGTGCCGCGCGGAAGTTCCGTAGGATTCTACAAAGGCGGGCATTTCATCTATGAAAAGACCTTCAAGGCCACTCAGAAGATGGTGGATTCGCATGTGACCTTCACATTCGGTGGAGTGTACATGAACTCCCAGGTGTTCATCAACGACAAGCTTGCAGGTGGTATCCATTACGGTTATTCAGAATTCACTGTTGTTGCTGACGGGCTTCTAAGGAAGGGTCATAATGTAATCCGGGTTGAGTCAGACAATTCCAAGATGCAGGACAGCAGGTGGTATTCCGGAGCGGGAATCTACCGTCCCATCGTCATGAAGGTAAGGGACCCCAAGTATATCGAGTCCGTACATGTTTCCACGATTTCATATTCTCCTGCTTTGATTTCGGTCAAGTCAGAGCATAAAGAAGGTGAAGTCAAAATAGAGATTCTCGACCAGGGGAAAGTCATCGCTTCAGCTACGGGTGACGATGTCCAGATAGAACTTCCCGGAGCTCAGCTGTGGTCTGATACGAACCCTTATCTGTATACCGTTAGGGCCACCCTTTCTGACGGCGGGAAGAAGACAGATGTCTATACCTCCACTTTCGGTGTCCGTAAACTCGAATGGGCTCACGACAGGGGCTTTATGGTAAATGGTAAGGAGACACTCCTTAAGGGAGGTTGCCTGCATGCTGACAACGGTATCCTCGGCATGGCGTCATGGCAGGATGCGGAATACAGGAAAGTCGCCATACTGAAGAGCCTGGGTTTCAACGCCATCAGGAGTGCGCATCAGCCTTGCTCACAGGAACTGCTCAAGGCTTGTGATGAACTCGGAATGTATATCATGGACGAGCTTTGGGACATGTGGTTCACTCCCAAGAACCAGAATGACTACGGCAACTGGTTCATGGAGAACTACCACAATGACATCGTGGCTATTGTAGAGAAGGACTTCAATCATCCCTCAGTCATCATGTACTCCATCGGAAACGAGGTCGGAGATCCCGTGAAGCCCGGTGGAATGGAGGTCGCCCACAGCATTATTGATCATCTTCATGCAATCGATCCTTCCAGACCGACCACTATGGGCGTCAACCTTGCTTTCCTCGGACCTCGCGGAATGAGAGGACTTATGGGCGGCGGCCCTGGAGCGGGAGCAAGGAGGGGGAACGCGCCTGGAGCACAGGCACCCGCTGCCGCACCTGCACCTGACGCAAAGCCCGAAGCTGAGAACGTCAGCCTTATCTTCAATGAAGCTGTACAAGCTAGTGCCGGAAAGATCGGAGAAGCTGTTCTTACGAAAGAAATTGACGAAGCCACGACTCCTATTCTTGACGCTCTTGACATCGCAGGATACAACTATGCAACCGCCCGTTATCCCATCGAACCGGAGTATCATCCTGACAGAATGATAGTGGGAAGTGAGACTTATCCGCCGGATATTTTCACTTCTTGGCAAATGGTAAAAGATTTTCCGTATCTTGTGGGAGATTTCATGTGGACTGCCTGGGACTACCTCGGAGAGGTGGGTGCCGGAGCATGGACATATGAAGGGGAAGGGACAGGATTCACAAAGACTTATCCTTGGAAGTTCGCTTCCTCAGGAGCCATTGACGTGACCGGTCATCCCACATCGGAAGTATATCTTGCAAAAGTTGCTTGGGATGATGACGGGACTCCTTACTTGGGTGTCCGCCCTGTCAGCAAGGGAGAGATCGTGAGCCGCTCTATTTGGAGAGCATCCAACTCTATTCCCAGCTGGAGTTGGAGAGGATGTGAGGGCAAAGACGCAGTTGTCGAGGTTTACTCTGCCGCAGAGAAGGTGGAACTCTATCTTGACGGAAACAAACTTGAGGAAGGCGCTCCTAAAAACGGAGTCATAATGTTCAAGTTCCCTTACAAGCCCGGTGTGCTTTCCGTGAAGGCATATTCCGGCGGCAGGATGGTTGGAGAGAATTCACTCACTTCGGCAACAGGTGATCTTAGGATCGCAGTCCAGCCCGAGAAAGATCAGGTGGAGGAAGGTCATTTGATTTATGTCGATGTCTGCCTTGTGGGTGAAAACGGTGAAGTGGAGTCCAATGCGGACACCCTGATCAAGGTCAATGTGGAAGGTGGAGAGTTGTTGGGATTCGGAAGCGCAAGGGCGATTTCCGAGGAAAGTTTCGATGCGGGTGAATATACCTCGTTCTACGGAAGGACCCAGGCCATCATCTACGCATCCAAGAAGGGGAATGTCAAGATAACCGCTACTGCTGATGGTTATGCTGCATCAACCGCAACTGTGAAAGTAAATTGATACAACACCCAAAATCAATCATTATAAACCAAGTGTCATGAAAAAAGTAATTTTAGCAGCAGTCGTCGTTCTGGCAGCAGTGTCATGCGGAAAAACGTATGAGCAGCCGGAACTCGGAGCACGCAAAGTTGAGATCATCACTGAAGGCAAGTATCAGTTCAAGGACCTCAACAAGAACGGTAAGCTGGACGCCTATGAGGATTGGCGTCTTCCTATGGAGAAGAGGATCGCTGATCTCGTTTCCCAGATGACTCTGGAAGAGAAAGCCGGCCTTATGTTCCATCCGAACATCGCTATTCCTGAAAGCGGAGAGATCAAGTATGATTTCACAGCTGAAGAGAAAGCGCTTCTCGCCAAAGCGGAAGAAGAGCAGTATGCCGGTCCTGTCGGCCCCGGTGGACAGGGAGCAAACAACATGGCTATCGGCCAGATGAGGCGTACCGCTACCGCGAAATCCTTCATTGAGGAGAAGAATTTCCGTAACATCCTCAACAACGGAACCTGCGCTCCCAAGAAGTTCGCTGAGTGGTCAAACGGAATGCAGGAAATCGCCGAGGCTTCACGTCTTGGAATTCCTATCATGTTCTCTACTGACCCCCGTCACGGTTCAGGTACCGGTGCCCACGTACGTGGAACCCAGTATTTCTCACAGTTCCCCAGCAATGAGGGACAGGTCGGTATCACCGCTGCAAGGGATCCTCAGATTGTCGAAGACTTCGGTGCTGTCGTAGCTGAAGAGTACCGTGCCGTAGGTCTCCACATGATCCTCGGTCCCCAGATCGACGTCATGACAGAGCCTCGTTGGAGCCGTAACATGGGCTGCTTCTCAGAGTCCGCAGAACTTACCACCCAGATGCTCGAGGCCTTCATGGACGGAGCACAGGGCAAGGACGGAAAGGTTGGTCCCAATAAGATCCTTGTTCACCTGAAGCACTGGCCCGGATCAGGCCCTCACGAGAACGGTGGCGGAAGCTGGCTCGTATATCCTGGCGGAAGGCAGGACTACCACTACATGCCTTGGAAGGCCGGTATCGCAAAGAACGCTCTCGCTGCCATGGGTTACTACAGCGGAACTTATGTTGATACCCTCAACGTCAACTATTCCCACTACATGTCAACAGAGGTCCTTTACAACCAGCTCGGTTTCAAGGGCGCCATTTGTACTGACTGGGGCGTAGCAAGCCGTGGACCTCTCAATCCCCGTCTCCAGGGCAAGACTACCCTCAAGGACAATTATGCTATGATCTACAACGCCGGTGTTGACCAGATCGGAAGCGAGACTCATCCTGAGTATATCGTTGAACTCGTGAAGGAAGGCCGCATCTCTGAAGAAAGGGTCAACCAGGCCGCTTCCAGAATTCTCCAGTGGCACTTCATCCTTGGTCTGTTCGAGAATCCTTACGTAGATCCTTCAAAGGCTGAAGGCATCCTTCAGAGCGAGAAGAACCAGAGCCGCGCATATCAGGCACAGCTCGAGTCAAACATCCTCCTCACCAATGATGGAACCCTCCCTGCAAAGGAAGGCATCAAACTTTATGTTGAGGGTGTAGCAAAGGATGCAGCTTCCAAGTATGCTACCGTAGTTGAGAAGCCTCAGGACGCTGACCTTATCCTCATCCGTACTACTACAGTCGCTGACAACCGCGGTGGCCGTGGCGGTATGGGCGGTGGCCAGGGCGAGGTCAATATCGACTTCCCTGCAGAGAAGTGGGCAAACATTCAGGCTCTCCGCAAGGTCGGCAAGCCTATTGTTGTCGCTTTCAACCCCACCGGCTCATCATGCATCCTTCCTCCCGCAGTCAAGACTGACATCAATGCCAGCCTGATGATCTTCGACGTATTCGACAGCGCTCTCCTCGATGTCGTATTCGGCAAGTTCAAACCCGTTGGAAAGCTTCCTTTCGAAGTTCCTTCTTCAATGGATGCAGTAAGGGCTCAGCTTGAGGACGTTCCTTTCGATTCTAAGGATCCTACCTTCAAGTTCGATCACGGTATGAGCTACTAGCGGATATCCCTAAATGGAATCTGACAGATAAACTGGTAGGGAGTCTCCGGAAGGGGGCTCCCTGTTTTGATATCCTGGATCAAGCATGCTCTTAGGCAAGAGGATCATTCGAAACGGATGCGATAGCTTAGACTGGGCATTATCGGAAGAAGTGAAATCTTTCTCCAGGTCATACTCTTATCATCATATGTAATGGTGAAGGGATTATGGCGGTTAAGGATGTTGTATATCCCCAACGTGAGTTCACTTTGTCGAACTTTTTTGAATTTTATACCGAGACTCAGGTCAACACGGGTGTAGTCTGGCATCTTATAGTTGTTCGTCGAAGTGAAATAGTCGAGTTTCATCTCCCTATGATCATCACGGTTGAAGATTTTGGTATAATCTTTAAAGATTCTGCAATAGGCTTGATGGGGAGATGTCATATCTTTGTATTGTCGCATAGAATGCAAACGAAACACACAAAACATCACGATATGAAATTCAGATTTATCGCTATTGCAGCAGCTCTCGGGCTCTGCCTGTCTGCGTCTGCACAGTCTTCATTGGAGGACAATTTCCGTAATCCTCCTTCCTCGGCCAAGGCATGGACTTGGTGGCATTGGATGAACGGCAACGCTTCCAAGGAAGGTATTACCGCTGACCTTGAGGCAATGGCTGCCGCCGGCGTAGGCGGAGTCCAGGCTTTCAACATAAGCATCATGGACAAAGGTCCGGTCGATTACGCATCCAAAGAGTGGTATGACCTTATGAACCATGCAATGAGAGAGTGTCAGAGACTCGGATTGGAGTTTGATATGCATAACAGTCCCGGCTGGTCTTCTACCGGCGGATTCTGGATTACTCCCGAGACTTCCGGAAAGCAGGTTTCCTGGAGTCTTGCATATGTCAAGGGTGGAAAGAAGGTGGACATCATGGTGCCCCAGCCCGCAAAGGCTCTCGGATCATATTGGGATGATATCCTGATCGCTTATCCTTCTACCAAGGATGAGGCTTTGGTTGAGGCGTTCCTTGCAAAAGCAACCATTGACGGGAAGGATGTCCCTGTTTCGGATTTGTCCCTTGCTACAGCGAAGGAGTATCGCTTCACAGGCAGCGTAGTCCTTGAATTCTCCGCTCCGGTTACGGCTGCTTCCCTAACTGGTTTCCTACGCAATGACATGCCGGAACCCTCAGAAGCTGAACTCCAGCAGATAAGGCAAGGATTCGGAAGACCGAACAGCGGACCTGCTCCTCAGGTCAGCTTCTCCGATGACGGAAAGTCGTGGAGCAACCCTGTCGATATCTCCGTTCTTCCCGGTGCTATGTCATACGCGTCTTTTGATGCCAAGACTTTCAAATACGCCAAGATTGACGCCAAGGCGACTGTCATTCTCCGCGGTCTGCAGTTCTCGGGAGCCTCGATTGACAGCGGTTTCCTCCGTAATGCCGACTATGAAATGAGTGCAGGCGGTGGCGGCGGATTCGGGATGATGGGAAGAGGTATGCAGCCCGCAGGTCCCGCTGCTCCCAAGAACAATACCGGTGAATATGCTATTGACCCTACAAAGGTCATCGATATCTCCCGCTATATGGACGCTCAGGGCCATTTGGTATGGGATGCTCCTCAGGGGGACTGGACGATTCTGAGAGTGGGATACGTCCCTGTTGACCGTCACACCAAGATGGGATCCACTGTAGGAGACGGACTGGAGGTTGACAAACTCAGCAAAGAGGCCCTCAAGTTCCATTTCGACTGGCTCTATCCCCAGCTGATGGCTGAACTTGAGAAGTCCGCATCTTCTCATGGCGCCGGTATGCTTATCGACAGCTATGAGGTGGGTAACCTCAACTGGACTCCCAAGATGAGGGAGGAGTTCCGTTCCCGCCGCGGTTATGACATGATCGGGTATCTTCCCGCACTTGTCGGAAAATATGTCCAGAACGAGGACAAGACTTCCCGTTTCATGTGGGATTTCCGCAGGACGGTAGCGGACCTTTTCGCTGACAATTATGCCGGTTATTTCGCTGAACTTCTGCATCAGCACGGAATCCTTCTTTACAACGAACCTTACAACTCTTCAGTCTTTGATGAGATGCAGGTAGGTTCCCGTGCGGATATTCCCATGGGTGAGTTCTGGGTACGTACCCATCAGGACCGCCAGACCCTGAAGATGGCTTCTTCCATCGCTCACGTTAACGGCAAACGCCTTAATGGAAACCAGATTGTCGGTGCGGAGTCCTTCACCGGCTGGCAGCCAGACGCCGGCTGGCAGAACTTCCCTTATTCTCTCAAGGCACAGGGGGATGACGCATGGACGATGGGTCTGAACCGCTATATCTTCCACCGTTTCTCTCATCAGCCCAATGTCAATGTGGTTCCCGGTATGTCCATGGGTACAATCGGATTCCACTTCGACAGGACCAATACTTGGTTTGAGATGGGATCGCAGTGGCTTAAGTATGTGGCTCGTTCACAGTATCTCCTTCAGCAGGGATCAATAGTCGCAGACGCCCTTTATCTTGTAAGCCAGGATGTCCCTGGAGGCTCACACAGCACATGGAATCCTGACCTTCCTTTCGGATATTGGGGAGACCAGGCAAATGCCGAGATGTTCCTTAACGCAGTTCAGGTTGACGGCTCTGACCTCCTTTCCGCTGACCGCACCGTCCGTTACAGGATGCTTCTTCTCCAGAATGTGAACGGAGGACGCAAGATGACGATCGACGTGATCCGCAAGATTGACAGCTATGTCAGTGGAGGCGGCGTGGTTTGCGGAATGGCTCCGACCACGACTCCCAACCTCAGTTCTGATGCGGAACTCCGTGAGTTCGCATCCCTCGTCCAGAAACTCTGGGGAGGAATCGAAAGAGGCGGCGTGAAACAGGTCGGAAGAGGCCGGGTTTTCGCTACTCTCAATGCCAAGGAAGCTCTTGACGCGATCGGTGTCGTTCCCGATGTGGAATATTCATTCGCCGAGGATGCTCCTGTGAATTTCATCCATCGTGATATCGATGGAACTCAGATATACTTCCTTGCCAATCATCGTCGTACAGCAGAAGACCTTACCGTTACTTTCCGTGTCAATGGCTTGCGTCCGGAACTGTGGAATGCGGATACTGGCGAGATCGTCAAACTGGACCTCTACGAAGTCCTTCCTGACGGACGTGTGAGGGTGCCGATTCATTTCGATCCGGTAGGATCCTGGTTCGTTGTCTTCCGTGACAAGGCCGGTAGCGGTATCGGTTCAGTTTCCCGTAATGGACAGCAGATCATGACAACTGCTCTCTATCCTGAGCGCAAGGGAGGCCTTTATCCTGATGTCAAGGACAACTTCACGATAAGTGTTTGGATCCGTCCTGAGACCGACAGCGGAATGCCCAACAACGCCGGTGCTACCAGCGGTTCGACTTGGGGTGGAAACGCCAACTCATATCCTTATGTCCTTGGTGATCCCGAGCAGCTCTATGGTCCTGGCAATGCTGTTGCCGGTATCGTATCGACACGTCTAGGTGTCACCATCGCCCAGAGAGGCGGAATGCCCGCTCAGCAAGGACGTCCCGGTGCCGGTGGCCCCGGCGGTATGATGGGTGGCTTCGGAATGGGAGGAGGCGGTGGCGCCCAGCCCGTCCTTTCCGCAATGGGCAAGATAGGCAGCTGGAATCACGTCGTTGCCGTTTACCGAGACGGTGTCCCTTCATTGTATATAAATGGGGAACTCAAGGGAACTGGTCAGAAAGCCACGGCATCCGTACATCCAGCATACAAGGATGTGGCGATTGCGAACAACAACCTCTTCTATGAGGGAGACTTCGCTGATTATAAGGTTGTTGATTCCGCATGGAGCGAATCTGACGTCAAGGCTGAATACTCCAAGGGCGCTCCTAATGCACCTACTGTCTTCGAACCCGTTCAGGCCACTTCCAAGGGCTGGACTGTCTTTGAGAACGGATCATATCAGATCGGTGGCAAAGCGATCAATGTAAAAGGACTTCCCGCTCCCAAGGATCTCTCCGCTTCCGGATGGACAGTTTCCTTCCAGGAGAAGAGGGGAGCCCCCGCACAGATTACTCTCGACCGTCTTATGCCTCTGCAGAACCATCCCGATGACGGAGTGAAATACTTCTCTGGTACCGCCACTTACCGAACTTCCTTCCAGATGAAAAAGGCCGATCTCAAAGGCAAGGTCCTTTATCTTGACCTTGGTCAGGTTTATGTCATCGCAAGAGTCAAACTTAACGGAAAAGACCTCGGTGTCGTTTGGAAGAACCCTTACCGTCTGGAGATTACGGATGCAGTGAAGGTCGGCGCAAACGTCCTGGAAATCGAGGTCGCCAATCTGTGGACAAACCGTCTTATCGGTGACGCTCAGACTCCTTCCCTGTACGAAAGTGCAGGAAGGGATGGAAATCATCTTCCTCAGTGGTATGTCAATGGCGAGCCCAAGCCCGAAAATGACGGCAAGGTCGCCTATACTGTTGCGGATTTCTACAATGCCGATGAGCCTTTGTATGACTCCGGTCTTGTAGGCCCCGTTGTGATAAGGTCAGCTGTAAGATTCTAATAGTTCAAGTCATGAAAAGAATAGTTACTCTTCTTATTGTTCTGGCGTTGGGAGTATTCTACGCCAATGCACAGCAACTTAAGGTCGGTGCCGCAAAGATTGATGTCACTCCTTCCGAGAGTGATCTCCAGAACCCGACCGACATTATCCGTGGCAAACTCTATGTCCGTGTCCTTTACATAACGGACGGCAAGACTCCTGTCGCTATATGTACGGTTGACGGTGACCTTAGGGAGACCGATGAGGCCATCCGCCGTTCCAGTGCCACGTCCGGCATTCCTGCCGCCAATTACGTGATCTCCGGAACACATACCCACAGTCCCGGTACTGGCGGACTCGGTAACCGCGGCAAGCCTTCTTACGAAGACTATTATGTGGCTATTGAGAAGGGTGTCAGGGAAGCTATGTCAAAGGCGCGTCCCGCTCGTGTCGGCTACGGAAAGCGCCCTATTGACCTTAGTGTCAATCGTGACCTTTTCAACGAGAATCTGCAGTGGTCCCAGTCTCCTGACTGGAACGGAGTTTCTGATAAGGACCTTACAGTGCTCGCATTCCTTGATGAAGAGGATATTCCTATCGCCATTTATCTCAACTATGCGATGCATCCGGTGAACTTCTACATGAGCGGAGTCATCAGCGCGGATTTCCCTGGTGATGCCTGCGAATTCCTGGAGAAGGCATACGGTGAGAAGACCATAGCGCTTTTCAGCCAGAACGCTTCAGGTGACCAGAACCCGAAACTGGCTTACTCGGATGTCTTCCGTCAGGGCCAGCTCAAGGCCGTGAGGACTCCTCGTGGCGCCATGGGCGGCGGTAACGGCAACAATAACGGTACGATGACCCCCGAGCAGCAGAAAGCCCGTCAGGCTATGCTTGACCTCAAGAACGAATATGTCCACATGCTGGGGACTTCGATCGGCTTCAAGGCGATGGAAATCATGCTTTATGACATGACTTATGAGAATGCCCCTGTCGTCCGCTCCGCCGAGAAGGTGATCACTGTTCCTGGCCGTAACCGTGTTGACAATAACGGTCGCGAGAATGTCGAAGCGCAGTACGAACCGGCTGATGATGTCCACATCGGTGTCGGTGTCGTCCGCATCGGGGACATCAATCTTGTGACTGTCAGCGCCGAGATATATGCAGAAATCGGTTTGCATATTAAAAGGGCGGCTCCTTCATCCAAGACCATGGTCATATCGATCGCGGACGGCCCCTTCGAGTCCGGTTACATCTACTCTGACAATGCCTCATATCATAAGACGTTCCAGGTGCTTGGTTCACGTGTCCAGCCCGGTTATGCCGAGAAGGGAATAGTGAATGCAGCTTTGGAACTGATGCAGCAGGTGAAATAAATTCAATTATATATATGAAAAGATTAGTATTGATTGCTGCTGTGGCTTTGGCCATCGGCGCATGCGGATCTTCCGACAAGAACATCAATCCCGCTTCGAAGATCTCTTATTCCGACCTTCAGAAGGGTTGGGAAAATCCTCCTCAGTCCGCAAGGACCCGTGTATGGTGGCACTGGATGAACGGTAATGTCACCAAGGAAGGAGCGCGTAAGGACCTTGAATGGATGCATCGTATCGGCCTTGGCGGAGTGCATAACTTCGATGCGGCCATGAACACCACTCCTATTGTGGAGAAGCGCCTTGTGTATATGGACGAAGGATGGCAGGAGGCGTTCGGCTACTCCGTGAAGGTGGCTGATTCTTTGGGACTTGAGTTTACCATTGCCTCCGCTCCAGGATGGTCTTCCACCGGCGGACCTTGGGTTGAGCCGAAGGACGCCATGAAGCGTCTGGTCTGGAGGACTGTCACTGTTGAAGGCGGTAAACAGGTCAACGTTGAGTTCCCCGCTCCCTTCAGCAATGCAGGCGCTTTCCAGAATGCCGGTGTAGCAGGCCGAGGAACAGGAGCCAATATCGATTTCTATGAGGACGTCTCTGTGATTGCCGTCAAACTTCCTGAAAGCCAGAAAACAGCAGCACAGTCAGGTGCAGTCCTTACTACGAGCGGCGGAGACTTCACTCTCGAGCAGCTCACCGATGGCGATATGCGCAATTCTTCCCTCCTTCCCGTGGATGAGAAGAACGGTTTCTCGTGGATCCAGTATGCTTTCCCCGAGCCTGTCACCATACACAGTATGTCAATCGTCGGTATAGCCGGAGGCGGATTCGGACAGCCTACAGGTCCTTCAGCCAACTGGCTTGAGTGCAGCAACGACGGGGTGAATTTCACAAAGGTTTGCGATGTCCGTGGCGGAAGCATGGCTCAGGCTACCCTTGCCGTTCCTGAAACTACTGCGAAGTATTTCCGTCTGCACGTGACCAATCCCCGTCCCCAGATGGGTGGCGGAATGTTCGGTATGGGTGGCGGAATGGGAAGAGGAATGGCTCCTCAAGCTCCTCGCGGGACTTCCATCGCTGAGTTCGAAGTCTTCCCTTACAGCCGTGTATACCGCTTCGAGGACAAGGCCGGTTTCTCAGCTGCAGGCAATCTGATGGCTATGCCCACTCCTTCTTCTGATGAAGTTTTCCCTCAGCCCGAGGATGTGATTGACATCACCGATTCCTTCAAGGACGGAAAATTGAGCTGGAATGCACCGGCAGGTAACTGGCGAATATACCGTTTCGGTTACTCTCTGACCGGAAAGCAGAACCATCCGGCACCTGTTGAAGCAACAGGCCTTGAAGTGGACAAACTTGATCCTGTCGCCTGGACCAAGTATTTCCATACATATTTCGATATGTACAAGAAGGCTGCCAATGGACTTATGGGACAGCACGGAATCCAGTATGTGCTTACCGATAGCTACGAAGCTGAGAACGAGACCTGGACTCCTGCTATGTATGAGGAGTTCAAGACCCGCCGCGGTTATGATCTTACATCATGGATGCCGGTTCTCGCCGGAGAAATCATCGGTTCCCCTGAAAAGAGCGACGCGTTCCTTTTCGACTGGCGCGCAACCCTTGGTGACCTTATCTCTGACAACTATGCCCTTCTTTCTGAAATCGCTAAGAAGGATTATGGCATGATCGGAAGTTACGTTGAAGCCCACGAGGCAGCACGTGCGTATGTGGGTGACGGTATGGACCTCAAGGCTAAGGCTGCAGTTCCTATGGGAGCCATGTGGACAGACGCTTCCTGGCTTCCTCATGGAGCGGACGGATCCATTGACCGCAGTGTATACCATGCGGATGACAAAGAGTCCGCTTCTGTCGCGCATATCTTCGGCGGAAACGTCGCTGCCGCAGAGTCCTTTACTGCAATGGGAAGCGGTGGAGCAGCTTACTCTTTCCACCCTGGGAACCTCAAGTTCCTTGCTGATATTGAACTTGCCAACGGTATCAACCGTTTCGTCATACATGAGAGTGCAAGCCAGCCTGACGATGTACACGTTCCCGGCTTGAGTCTCGGAGGAATCGGCCAGTGGTTCAACCGTCACGAGACCTGGGCTGAGATGGGCAAGGTCTGGGCTGATTACATGGCGCGCAGCTGCTTCATGTTGCAGTCGGGATTGAATGTGGCTGATGTCCTTTGGTATTATGGAGAAGACTCCTGCGTTTCTACCGAGTTCGGTCACAAGTCCTTTACTGTTCCGACAGGTTATCAGTGGGATTACGTGAGCCCCAACATCCTTATGAAGAACATCACCGCCAAGAACGGTGTGATGGTCGCCCCCGGTGGCGTCACCTATAAAGTCCTCTATATGGACCGCAACGTGGATTACATGTCGGTACCTGTTCTCCGCCAGCTGGCCAATTTCGCGAAGGCGGGCGTCTGGATCGGTGGCGTCAAGCCGAAATATCCTGCTTCTTTGGCCGATGACAAGGCTGAGTTCGATTCTCTGGTGAAGGAAATCTGGGGAAGCGGACGCTCCAACGTCGTTGAATGCGGAAGCCTTGCCGAGCTCCTGAACGCAGCCTCTATCCAGCCTGATGTCAAGTTCACGGATGACATGAAGTATCTGCACCGCAGCCTTCCTACGGCGGAAGTATACTGGATCAACAAGCCTTCCATGGATTACAAGAAGGTGTCCGTGAGCTTCCGTACTTCTGGGCTCAAACCTCAGGTATGGCATCCTGATACCGGCGTCATTGAAGACGTTACTTATCGCACAGAAGGTGACCGTACAGTCGTAGAACTCAATATGGTACCGGATGACGCCGTCTTCGTAGTGTTCAATGGGAAGGGTGCAGCTGAGCAGACTCTTGCTGCGACTTCAGAGAGCAGCCTTTTGACTGTCGAAGGCCCTTGGAACGTCACCTTCCAGGAGAGAAGGGGAGCCCCTGCAGGCGCTACTTTCGAGACCCTGTGCTCATATACTGACTTTGAGGAGCCCGGAATCAAGTACTTCTCCGGAATCGCCACCTATAAGAACACTCTCAAGGCTCCCGCAGTGTCAGGAAAGGCTATCCTTGACCTTGGGAATGTCCAGAACCTTGCCGAGGTGTATGTCAACGGACAGTTCTGCGGCTATGCTTGGAAAGAACCTTATAGGGTTGATGTCACTTCTGCTCTGAAGGAAGGCGACAACGCTCTCGAAATCCGTGTAGCCAACACTTGGCCGAACCGTCTGATCGGTGATCAGCAGCCCGGCGTGACACCTGTCACTTATACGGATTCCCGTCCTTATCGTGCCGGAGATCCGCTTCGTCCGGGTGGTCTGATGGGACCTGTCAAGCTCGTGTCCGTACAATAGTTGTCGGGTATATATGCTCTAAAGTTGCGCCTTTCCTGATCCGGGAGAGGCGCATTCTTGTGAAGATATCTTGATTATGACAAATAACTTGAAGAATTTGCTATATCGGAATCATCAGTTATCGCTATTTTTGCATAAGACGAGAATAACACAAAACAAAAACGATATCACCATGAAAAGAATTCTTACAATCGCTATGGCAGTGGCATGCTCGCTTACTGTCGCATTCGCACAGCCCGGTGGGCGTGAGGAAGGTCAGAATGTCCCCGGAGCAGGACGCCGTTGGGTCCCCGAACCGGATCCGGAGTATATCATCTATTCATCTCGTGCCAACATGCCTTTCGGTGCAGGCGCAACGAATTTCGACGGCCGTTCGCATAACAACTCTCCGACTTTCTTCATTTATCCTGACGGAAAATTGACCAAAGAGGCGGCGGAGTCTCTCGTCGCTTCCCTCGGAATGCAGAAAGTGATGGACGAGAACTTCGCAACAGTGTATGTCATCAATCCTCAGGGCGCCAAATTCGCCCCCGCTGATTTCGATGCCTTCGTAGCCACTTTCAACAGGGCAAGAAGCGGTAACCTCAAAGTGATGGGATTCGGTGCCGGAGCAACCTTCGTGAACCAGGTCATTGCTCCCCAGGCAGCAGGACATATAGCAGGTATCGCTACTGTCGATGGACAGCCCGCAAAACTTCCCAAGAATGTTGTTTCCGCAGGTGTTCCAGCATACGTTTCAGGAAAGACTGCCGCCAAGGTCGCCAAGAATTACGAGGCTTACAATGCAGCCCACGCTGACGAACCGCTTCTTAAGGTGGTTGTATCTAGCAAGACCGCTCCGGGAGATGTCTTCGCCGAGGCTTGGGACAAAGTGTTCTCAAAGAACTTCCGCTACAACAACTACAACCACACACATTATGAGGGTGCGCAGTACGGCCAGTTCGGCTCTTATGAACTTGAGCCCTATGCTGACTGGGATGCTCACAATATCAAACGCATCAAGGTTGAGCAGCCTGTCGGTGGCGGTATGATGAGGCCTCAGGGTCAGCCTGGCCAGCAGGCTCAGCAGAATGTTCCCAAGCAGCTCTGGTACGAATACTGGCCTGTGGAACTTATGGAAGGCGCACCCGCGCAGAGCGTTCCCGTCATGGTCCTTCTCCACGGAAACGCCAACGATCCCCGTACTCAGGCTGAGACTTCAGGTTTCCTTGAGGTCCAGGCCAAGGAGCGCTTCTTCATGGTCGAGATGGAATGGCAGGGTTCTGCTTCTTATCAGGCGATGGGCCTTGATGGAATCGAGTCCACCTTGTATACTCTCTTCAACAAATATCCTCAGCTTGATCCTTCAAGGGTTTACGCTGAAGGCCTTTCTGCCGGATCAATGACTTCCACCCAGCTCGGTATCAAGAAATCTTATGTCTTTACTGCCGTCGGCGGACATTCAGGCGGAGCTTTCGGAAACCGTAATGGTGGAGCAAGCCCGTTCGGCAATTTCAACACCCTGTGGAATGACGCTGCCCAGAAGAGAGGAGCAGTCGAGGTCCCTTATTGCTCTGTTTTCGGAACAAAAGACACCACGGTCCCTTACATGACTCATGACAACTGGCAGGGCAACAGCTACCTCAATGCTTGGAATCTTTATGAGCTCATGAACGGCCTTACCGTGAATGACAAGATGGACTGGAGCATCGATCCCGTCTTCGGACAGAGCCTCCGTGACCGCGAAACCATAGTTACCAACAAAGGTGACGGAATCGTGATCGAGACCGGTCAGCTGTACAAGGGCAACGTCCCTCTCATCAGGATGGTCGCTGTCATCAATTACGGCCACTGGAACTTCATGCCTACGGCCCAGATCATGTGGGACTTCTTCAAACAGTACAGGCGCGATCCTGAGACCAAGAAACTTATCTACCTCGGGAAGTAGCATCCGGAACCGATTTGCCACTTAACTTCAGTGGGTGACCCTCCGGCCACCCACTGAACATTTGAAGGAACACAACTAAGTAATAATTATCATGAAAAAGGTTATCGCTTTCCTTGCGGTTCTCCCCATGCTGGTGATGGCATCATGCTCGGGAGACAACAAATCGGTCAAGGAACTTTCGGAGGGTTGGGATAACCCTCCGCAGTCAGCACGTACCAGGGTCTGGTGGCACTGGATGAACGGTAACATCACCAAAGAGGGTATCAAGAAGGACCTTGAATGGATGGACCGCATAGGTTTGGGCGGATTCCAGAACTTTGATGCCGCATCCGGAACGCCTACCATAGTAAAGGATAGACTGGTGTATATGCACGATGGCTGGAAAGATGCTTTCGCATACGCAGCTAAAGTGGCTGATTCCCTTGGACTTGAGTTCGCGATAGCCAGCGCTCCCGGATGGTCATCGACCGGAGGTCCGTGGGTGGAGCCGAAAGATGCCATGAAAAAACTCGTCTGGAGGACAATGACTGTTGAAGGAGGGAAGAGCATCAATGCCGCTCTCCCTGCCCCTTACACTAAAGTCGGAGCTTTCCAGAACGGAAGTGCAGCAGGAAGGGGAAGTGCTGCCCAGATTGATGAATATTATGAGGATATTGCTGTCCTCGCCGTGAAAATGCCGGAGGGCAGGAAGACTGCTGCCGAGCTTGGGGCGAAGGTCTCGTCAAGTGGAGGCTCTTTCACACTTGACCAGCTGACGGACGGGGACATCACCAACAGTTCTCTTCTCCCGGCTGATACCAGGAAAGGATATTCCTGGATAATGTACGAATATCCTCAGAGTGTGACCGTAAAGTCCGTTACGCTTGTTGACGGCTCTACCGGAGGGTTCGGAGGCAGGGCGGCCAACACCGTGCTTGAATCCAGCGAAGACGGAAAGAATTTCAAGAAGGTGGCTTCTCTTGCCGCAGGCGGTGTCGCCCAGAGGACCGTTTCCGTACCGGCCACTACGGCGAAATTTTTCCGGGTGACGTACAGGAATGCGGCTCCTGCTGCCGGTGGACCATTCGGAATGCCTGCACAAAGGGGACCTCAAGGCACTTCGATAGCGGAGCTTGACCTCCATACTTACACAATGGTCAACCGTTTCGAAGACAAGGCGGGTTTCTCTGCCCTTTCCGGAATGACTGATTTTCCTACCCCCGATGACGGCAGTGAAGCTTTCCCATCAATCGAAGATGTCGTGGATATCACCGGGAACATGACTGCCGGCGGAATGATAAACTGGAACGCTCCGGCAGGGGAGTGGAAGATATACCGATTCGGATTCTCCCTTACAGGCAAGCAGAACCATCCTGCACCCGCTGAAGCCACAGGGCTTGAAGTTGACAAGCTTGATCCCCTCGCGTGGACGGCATATTTCAGAAAATACTTTGACATGTATAAGGACGCGTCAGACGGTCTGATGGGCTCAAGAGGTGTACAGTATGTTCTGACCGACAGCTACGAGGCGGAGAATGAGACTTGGACACCTGCAATGCGCGAGGAGTTCAAAGCCAGAAGGGGATATGACATGATTACCTGGATGCCGGTCATCGCCGGAGAAGTCATCGGTTCCCCCGAGCAGAGTGACGCTTTCCTATGGGACTACAGAGCTACAATTGGAGAACTCATCTCGTCGAACTATGACCTTCTTTCCAGGATCGCCATTGATGAATACGGCATGAAAGGGCGTTATACGGAGTCCCATGAGGGCGGTCGGGCTTACGTTGGGGACGGTATGGACCTTAAGCGTACTGCTGAGGTGCCTATGTCGGCAATGTGGGTGACAGCTTCATGGCTTCCTACTCTCCCTTCGGGTGAACCGGACAGGAGCATGTACAATGCAGATGACAGGGAATCCGCTTCAGTCGCCCATATTTATGGCCAGAATGTGGCGGCAGCCGAATCGATGACAGCTCCTGGGCAGGGAGGCCTGGCATATTCATACTGCCCTGAGAATCTCAAGTTCATAGCGGATATCGAGCTTTCAAACGGTATCAACCGTTTCGTCATACATGAGAGCGCCCATCAACCTTCGGATGAGCACGTTCCGGGACTCAGTCTCGGAGGAATCGGGCAATGGTTCAACCGTCATGACACATGGGCGGAAATGGCAGGAGTGTGGGTGGATTACATGTCACGCAGTTCATTCGCGCTGCAGTGGGGAAAGAACGTGGCTGACATCCTCTATTATTACGGAGAGGACAGTAACGTCACTTCTCTGTTCGGCAATACTCCGCCCCAGATTCCGTCAGGATATCAATGGGATTACTGCAGCCCCCATGCCCTTATGAACGCCATCTCAGTAAAGGACGGCAGGATTGTCTCACAGGGAGGGACTTCATATAAAGTCATATGGATGGACAGGAACATGGACTACGTTTCCATTCCAGTACTTCGTAAAATCCTCTCTCTGGCGGAAAGCGGGGCGATGATAGGAGGAGTAAGGCCGACTCACCGGGCCTCTCTTTCTGATGACCAGGGAGAATGGTCGGATCTCGTGTCCAAGATATGGGGCTCTGGACGTCCTAACGTGAAAGAGAATATCAGTCTGCAGGAATTGCTTAAGGCAGCATCTGTCGAACCTGATGCTATCATTCCCGATGGCATGAGGTTCCTTCACAGGACTGCCAAGGGCGCTGAGGTCTACTGGGTCAACAAACCTTCACATGATTATGTGACAACAACGTTGTCATTCCGTACTTCCGGAATGAAGCCTCAGGTCTGGCATCCTGATACGGGAACAAAGGAAGATGTTTCATATAAAGTTGAGAACGGCGGGACTCTCGTAACTGTTGAAATGGTCCCTGATGACGCCCTTTTCATCGTATTTTCAGGCAAAGGTGAAGGTGAGCATATCGCCCCCAAGGCCGACCAGCAGGTCCTTCTCACAGTGACTTCTCCTTGGACAGTGAAGTTCCAGCAGAACAGGGGGGCACCGTCTGAGCCGGTGGTTTTCCCGCAACTGTCCTCCTATACGCAGAGCGAAGTGTTCGGGATCAAATATTTCTCGGGAGTGGCGACGTATACAAACACCCTGGAAGTTCCCACTCCTTCAGGTAAGTGCTTCATTGATCTTGGCGGAGTCAAGAACATTGCTGAAGTTTACGTCAACGGGAAGTATTGCGGAACCGCATGGAAGGAACCATTCAGAGTCGATGTGTCTTCTGCTCTCAAAGAAGGAGAAAACCTTCTTGAAGTCAAGGTGGCCAACGTGTGGCCAAATCGCCTTATTGGAGACCAGCAACCTGACTGCCCTCAGAAGGTCACTTTCACGGATTCCAGAGCGTACAGAGCCGAAGATCCTCTCCGCCCGGCGGGACTACTCGGACCAGTGAAACTTATTGCCCAATAATCCGTTTCTGACTCGAATTGTGCAGATTTCAACATGTTTTTGAAGATTCTGCTAAACTGAAACTTCAAAAATGAACAAAATGATAAAATGTTTGAATATTTTGATAAAAGCAATTATGAGTTAGTCAGTACCTTTGCACTTGGAAACGGATGAGTGCCGTGAGGCTGAACTTCCTTCCTGTCACCATTCTACAGTGGCATAATAAGGTTGGTTAATAATAATTGGTTTGGTTTTAAGAATACCGCTTCTTCCAATGGAGGCGGTTTTCTTATTTTATGCTCTTTCCATAAAGTTTGCAGATAGTGCAATGTCAAATGAAGATATCGGCAAATGAAAAAAAATTGATTGGACTACATTTGCAATGGGCACTGAAGACAGTCGCATCTGTTTTCAAATGCTGCTCTGTGTTTTCCTTTGCAATCCGAACATAAGAAATGAAGGCAATCAGAATATTGACGATGACGCTGTTGACGCTTGCGTGCATTATCTGCAGAGCGCAGGATCCACGTGATGGCAATATGCGTTATTTCGAGCCGGTGCTTGACGGAGAGGTCGTGTATCGGGGGCCTGATGTCGTATTCCGTAAACTTTCTGAAGGGACGTGGATGGGATCAGGACATGTCATAGCTTCTGAAACATTATATCTCATAGAAGGTAAGTCCCGCGCGCTTCTCATTGACACGGGTGCCAAGATTGCAGGACTTGACAAGATCATAAGGAGCATTACCGACAAACCTGTGACCGTGGTCCTTACGCATGCGCACTCGGATCATTCGGGGAATGTGGGTTGTTTCCCGCAAGTTTGGATCAACCCCTCTGAAATCGCCGTACGCTCCAATGCCGTCAGTGGTTATGAAGGTCAGGTTTCCTTCCTTTCTGACGGACAGAAGATCGATTTGGGCGGGCGCACTATCGAGGTGTTTTTTGCGCCTGGTCACACCCAAGGCTCAACCATATTTCTGGACTCGTCCCGAAGGATTGGGTTCAGCGGTAGTTCTTTCGGCAGCGGCAATCTTAATCTTTTGACTGATTTTTCCACTTTCCTGAAGACATGTGATTCCGTACTGTCGGTCCTCAAGAAGCGAAAAATAAGGATTCTCTACCCTGGACATTATTACGGAGACAATCCGGATACTCCGGAAAGGATAAAAGAAATGCGTTCTTTGGCAAAGGACATTCTTTCTGGGGAAGTGACAGGAACCCCTAATACAGGTGGCTCGTTCGGTCTTGATATCAGAGCGGCAAGGAACGGTTTCAGGATAAATTATTCTTCCCGTTCTTTAAAGTAAGCCTGCTTAAAAAAGATTCTTTTGCATATGGTTTCAGCGGAATATATTTGCTATATTTGCGAACAAGGAAATATGCGCAAATGACGTTTACTGGACGAGACCTTCTTTTACAACGATGCTGACGCTTGATTGGCGCCAAGTGTCGTTTTTTTGTTGAGTCTCCTTTCAGTATCATTGCCAAGCACTCATTTTCAAACACACACATAACAAACAAATCAATGAAGAAGATCATGCTTCTCGCAGCCGCAGCTCTTTTCTGCTCCGCTGCTTTCGCACAGCCTCAGCTTCGTCCTGACAACATTGAAGAAGTCATCAAGGCGATGACTCTCCAGGAGAAGGTAACCCTTCTTGTCGGAGGAAGCCGTGCAGTCAACATTGACGGTGTTCCTACTGGAACAACTGACCTCGTACCCGGTGCAGCCGGTGTTACCCGTGCGGTTCCCCGTCTTGGTATCCCTCAGACAGTTCTTGCCGACGGTCCTGCCGGACTCCGTATCACTCCTGTCCGCCAGGGTGACAACAGCAAGACTTATTATTGTACAGGTTTCCCTGTAGGAACTCTTCTTGCGAGCTCATGGGATCTGGACCTTGTCCAGGAAGTGACCACCGCTATGGGTAATGAGGTTCTCGAGTACGGTGTAGACGTGCTCCTCGCTCCTGGCGTGAACATTCACCGTAACCCTCTTTGCGGCCGTAACTTCGAGTATTTCTCAGAGGATCCCGTCCTCTCAGGAAACATGGCAGCCGCTTACATCAAGGGTGTCCAGAGCAATGGTGTCGGAACTTCCATCAAGCACTACGCTACCAACAACCAGGAGACCAACCGTAATGAGGCCGAGTCACGCGTAAGCAAGAGGGCTCTCCGTGAGATCTACCTCAAGAACTTCGAGATCGCTATCAAGGATGCTGATCCTTGGACAGTGATGTCTTCCTACAACAAGCTCAACGGTGACTACACCCAGCAGAGCGAAGGCCTCCTCACCACCGTTCTCCGTGACGAGTGGGGTTACAAGGGTATCGTCATGACAGACTGGGGCGCAAAGGCAGGTACTGTCAAGTCCGCAAAGTCCGGTAACGACCTTATGGAGCCCGGTAACCAGACTGAAATGGAGAGGCTCATCGCAGCTGCTCAGGACGGAAGCATCTCAATGGCTGAGATTGACCGCAACGTCCGCAACATGCTCAATTACATCGTACGCACTCCTCGTTTCAAGGGCTACAAGTTCTCCAACAATCCTGACCTCAAGGCTCACGCTCAGGTTGCCCGCAAGGCTGCCGGTGAGGCTATGGTCCTCCTCCGCAATGAGAACGCCACTCTCCCTCTCAAGGGTAATGAGAAAGTCGCTCTGTACGGTATCTCTTCCATCGACTTCGTGGCTGGTGGTACCGGTTCAGGTAACGTGAACAAGGCTTATGTCGTCAACCTCAAAGAAGGCCTCGAGAATGCTGGCTTCACTGTTGACAAAGCCCTCATGGACTACTACAAAGCAACTATCGATTACAACACAGCTTCTACCGCTCTTACCCGTGGTTCCGGTGGTGGATTCTTCGGATTCGGAAGCAGCAAGCAGGCCGAGGTCGCAATCCCTACAACGGCCATTACCACTGAGGCTAACGCCAATGACCTCGCAATCATCTGCATCGGTCGTAACGCCGGTGAGGGCGCTGACCGTAAGATGATGGATGACTTCGAGCTCACTTCCATCGAGCGTGAACTCATCCAGAATGTCAGCACAGCATTCCACGCTCAGGGCAAGAAGGTCGTTGTTGTCCTCAACATCGGAGGTGTTATCGAGACCAACTCATGGAAGTACCTCGTTGACGCTATCCTTCTTCCTTGGTCTCCTGGCCAGGAGGGTGCAAACGCCATCGGTGATGTCCTTGTAGGAAAGGTCAATCCTTCCGGTAAGCTCCCTATGACTTTCCCGATCAATTTCATGGATCATCCGTCATCAGCCAACTTCCCTTACAATTATACCCGTCCTACAAACATGGGTATGATGGGATTCGGTGGCAACCAGAACGCCCAGCGTCAGCTCCAGAAGGACGTTGACTATGTCGAGTACGAAGAGGGAATCTATGTCGGTTACAGGTATTTCACCACAGCCGGTGTACAGGTTTCTTATCCTTTCGGATTCGGTCTTAGCTACACAACCTTCTCTTACAGCAAGCCCGTCGTCAAGGCTACCGCCAATGGTTTCGAGGCTACTGTCACCGTCACCAACACCGGTAAGGTTGCTGGTAAAGAGGTCGTAGAGCTTTATGTTAGCGCTCCTGCAGGCGGTCTTGACAAGCCGGCATGCGAGCTCAAGAGCTTCGCCAAGACAAGGGAACTCCGTCCCGGAGAGAGCCAGACCCTCACAATGAAGGTCACCAACTATGACATCGCTTCCTTCAACGAGGCTACCTCTTCTTGGGAGGCTCCGGCAGGCAACTACAATGTCTACTTCGCCGCCAGCGTAGCAGATGTCCGTGCCTCAGCTGTATATGCTCTCAAGAAGGCACAGGCTTGGAAGATGCATGACACCCTCGCTCCTACGAATCCCGTAAATGAAATCAAAGTGACCAGGAAGTAATTCCAGTTGTTTTGAAAAGATCCTTTCTGAGCGGCCGAAAAGGCCGCTCTTTTTTTATTCGCTGTTGCGTGTTGCATTTTCCAAGAAGTCAAAAAATGAATGCTGAAGTCAGGTGACTAGAGGTGTTTTAATCCTGTCAATGTCCATATTTACAATGTTTTATGTTGACTCATATGATTGAAGGCGTGGAAAATGCCATTTGGTTGTTTTTGTCAAAAAGTGAAGTATTAAGATTATTTTTCAAAATAGGAGTAACGTTTTAATACGTAATTTTGCATCGGAAACGATAAGTTTCCCGAATCGGAAATGAAAAAACTGTAAAAGCAGTCACATAAACACACACACTAAACATGGTATATGGCCCGACGTGAGTCGGGCCATATGTCGTAATTAAAAAACTCAGTCGCCGAATACCGCTTCTTTTAACATGGCTTTATGATGCATTTCAAAACTGATTTTCGTAAAGTTCATTTAAAATCAAAAGTGAAAATCTTTACATTATTGACCTCGTCTGGACTGCCTTCAAAGGGAATGAAATATAACCTTAATTATTTATAATGCGTATGCGTAGAGCTGTGTCTCGGGGTCAAGTGAAAAGTGTTTTTTCAATTGTATCAAAAAACAAAGTCTTATTGCCATATTATGTAATTGAGCAAGGGGCATTATAGTTATCTTTGCAAACGTACAAATAGCATTTTGGAATAAGGTATACCTCATAAAACTGAAACCACATGGCAACAAAACACAATTTTCTGGCATTTGACTGCGGTGCAACCAGCGGACGCGCTGTTCTGGCCACTTTTGAGGCCGGCAAGTTCGAGATGAAGGAAGTCTATCGCTTCCCCAATCAGATTCTTGAAGTAGGCGGCAAATTCTACTGGAATGTTTACTCGATTTATGAGCATTTCAAGAAATGTCTTGCTGAGCTCGGCAAGGAAGGAGTCAAAATCGAATCCATCGGAATTGACACCTGGGGCGTTGACTTCGGCTGCTTGGCTGAGGACGGTACCCTTCTCGGACTTCCCAGGGCATACCGCGACCCTTATACAGAGGGCGTGCCTGAAAAAGTGTTCAAAACCATCACCCGTGAAGACCTTTATGGTGTCACCGGAATCCAGATCATGGATTTCAACACC
>JAEEGL011467066.1_pt1 | contig 31085 bp, 26 predicted proteins | sample 9134231 | NCBI WGS metagenome assembly JAEEGL01 (sample SAMN16246548, study PRJNA631951) | gut metagenome | biome: gut microbiome; feature: rumen; material: fiber-attached | host: Bos | place: Iran: Karaj | collected 2018-10
GCGCCTGACGCGGGAGAGCGCAAAGGCGAAGTCATTGGTGCCGTCCACCCAGAGCATGGGGCAGTGCGCGAACGGCAGGAATACAACGGGATCCCAGAGGGAGCCCCACTTCAGCATCGCCGAATCGTCGTGACCCTCGATCCAGTACGGGCGCTCATAGTTGAAGCCGCAGCCGTAAACGGGCACGGCGTACGCGAAACGCGGGTCGGCCGCCGCGAGGATGCACGTCAGGATCCCACCCCACGAAATGCCGGTCAACCCGATGTTGCGTGAATCCACGTTCGGCCGCGAACGCAGGAACGAGTGGCTGCGGATGGCCGCCGCGACGGCATGGTAGGTCCACTGTTCGCGCTCCGGCTCGTCCGCGCATTCGATGCGGCCCCAGCCCCGCGGTCCCCCTTCCGGGTTGGCGAGCCACTTGTTGTCGGCGGTGGGTACGGGGAGCGCGCCGCAGGTGTCGACGCAAATCGCGGCATAGCCGCGCCGCACCCACAGCCGAACCCATCCGGGGTAGGCCGTGCCTTGCCCACCGTGGACGAGGACGATTCCGGGCGCGGGGTTTTCCGGCGTCGCCCAGTCGGGGACCCCGTAGTAGGCGAAGCACCATGACGGGCGGCTCCGCCACGGCTCGCCCTCGAACAGAATGGGCGTGGCATCGTCAGTGAACCCGTCAGGCCAGCATCGGACTTGGGGCACCTCGCCGAGTCGCGACATGTCCCACACGGAAGCGGGATTTCTGAAAGGGAAGGGAATGTGCATTTTTGCAAGGCCTCCACATGAACATGATACCATCTGGCCGTGCCGCATGCCAGATGTTTGCGGGCCGTCGGCGGGCGTCCCGCATTCAGGCGAAAGGCATTTGCTCCCCTGGCGCGCGGGATGCGTCAGTCCGCTCAACGACAATACGGCATGGTCCTTTCGCGGCGGATGCGCGCGAATCCACGTCGATTCCAAGGTTCTTCATCCATTCGGAACTGGTTGTCGCCGACCTCCGGCCGCTGTGACATGCGCGGCGGATGTGCCGGGGTTTTGGTATAATTCGAGATGGCGGGAGATGATCAGAAGACTTTGACGAAGGTGTTTGCCAATGGAACAATATACGAATGGGATGTCGAACGGCAAGGTGAAGGTCGAACGCGAGACTGTGGACGGCGAGCAGGTCGTTCGCGCCACGTTCGGACACCGGAGCGTTGCCTGCCTCTTCCTGATGCTCTGGCTCACGATATGGTCTTTCGGATGCTTCGTGCTCGCCGTTGATCTTGCAACAAGACCGTTTGTGCTCAGCAAGACTCTTTTCATGCTGCCGTTTTTCGCTGCGGAGATTTTCGTCGCCCGCATGCTTGTCTTTATGATCTTCGGGCGCACCGTCATCACCTTCCGGCGCGATGGCGGGACGAAGTTCACCGGAATCGGACGTTTCGGCTCCACGAAGGAGTTTTCATTTCCAATCGATGGCGAGATTTTTACCGACGAAGTCGTCCGCTACGGGAGCAAGGGCGGTTCCCATATAATGCACCGCCTCGCCGTGAAGACGCAGCTTGACCGCAACGGCCCTTGCGTGATATACGAGTCGTCGGACGGCGCCATCATCCATGCGCTTTGCGAGGCAGCCCAGGCGGTGGCGGGCACGGCGGAGAAAAGCGTGGACGAACCTGCCGTCGAAGACTCGGGAATGAAACGGCGCGACAGCGAACTGCTTTCCGGCAGGCCGCCGAAGGGAATTACAGTGTCGCGCGACTTCGAGGGACGCGTCATCGTCGTTCTTCGCCGCGTCAGATGGGGGGAGGCGCTTATTCGCGTCCTGGCGATGTCGGTTTTCGCAACGGTATTCTGGTACAAGTTTGCGAACGCATCGCTTCTGGCGAAGGCAGGTTTCGGCATCGCGATGCTTTTCCTGTTAGCGCAGATGCTGTTCGCGTTGTTCGGAAAGCGCACGATTACGCTCGACCACGGCAGCGGAACGACTTTTGCCGGAGTCGGACCGATCGGCCTGCGTCGGCGGTTCGAATACGGTGGTTCCTCCGATGTCAGAATCGTCGCGAGCGGCCTGGGGATGAACGATGAACTGATGGATGAGCTCCTCGTAGCAAAGCCGGGCGGAACGCTGTTCAAGATATGTGCAAGCTGGCCGAACGACGTCAAGCCCTATCTCGCCGCGCTCTTGCGCCATCCCGATTCCGCTCCCGCGACGATTGGAATGGCATGTTGTTAGAACGGCCGATACACTCGGCGGCGTTGTCAATGCCGAGGCATCCGTCGACCACGGCGGCACAATTCCGCGGAGGCTCTTCGGATTCCGGCATTGACTCTTTGGAAAATGGCATGAAGGAACGGGATGATTTCAAGTGCCGGAAATACGGGGCGTACTGCCGGATGTCGAACGGCATCGTGCGCATTTCCGATGCCGAAATCGCAAGGATGGCCGCCTTTCTCGGCATGGGGCGGGACGACTTCATCGCGCGTGAAACGGAACTCGCCCCGGATTGCAGGGGCCTGGTTCTCAAGAGGCGGCCCGACGGCGCGTGCGCGTGGCTCACGGACGACAACCTCTGCCGCATCGCCCCCGTCAGGCCCGACAAGTGCCGGGCCTTTCCCCTTGAGTGGACGAACGCCGACTCCTTCCAAGTTTGTCAAGGGCAGAAAGGCATGCTTGACGAGCGAACGGTCTTCGACACCATCCCGGAGCAGTTCGACCGATGGCGACCCCGGTACACACCCGAACTGTTCTCGTTTCTTGTTTCGCGCTGTTCGCTGGGGGCGGGGATCCGGTGTCTGGAAATCGGTCCCGGAACAGGTCAGGCCACCGATTTCGCACTGGACGCCGGATGCGACTGCACGGTCATCGAACTCGGCGCCAACTTTGCCGAACGGCTCCGCCGGAAATACGGAGGGCGTCCAAACTTCAAGCTCATCAACGGCGACTTCGAGCTCCACCCCTTTGCGGGCGGGAGCTTCGATTTCGTCTATTCAGCCGCAACCATCCAGTGGATCGATCCGAAGATCGCCTTCTCCAAGAGCTTCGACATCCTGAAGCCCGGGGGCCATCTGGCGCTGTTCCTCCTCCACGGGGACTACCAGACGCCGAATCCCGCACTCTACGCAGACGTCCAGAAGGTCTACGACGAACACTACCGGACCGACGCCCCCTACAAGCAGCGCTTCCCGTATCTGGACGCCCCGAAGTACGGATTCGAGTCCGAGGAGCGCTTTTCATTCCCGTCGTCGCGCCGCTACACCGCGGACGAATACGTCGAATACCTCCACACCCATTCCGACCACATCATGCTTAGGGAAGACTGCAAAAAGGCCTTCTACGGCGGCATCCGCGACGCAATCCTCCGCCACGGGAACACGATCGAGTTCCGTGACGAATTCGTGCTGTACCTCTGCCGCAAGCCGGTGCAGGCCGGCAGGCTTCTCTCCTTCGCGAGCTCGGAACGCCCGATTGCGGATCCGCGTCAAACAGGCGGTCTCGACGCCACCTGCGACGGCACTCTTGCGGGCCGCCCTGCGCTCCTACGGATCCGTGGGCAAAATCGAGATCCGCTCATTTGACATGGCGGAACGGAAGGAGTAGAGTATTCCGCATGCGAAGTGTGCAAAAGTCCTTTGACGAGTCGGCCGGCACCACGGTGGCTCCGCCGCGCAGGGGGAAGACCGTCGTCAAGCCGGACGACGGTTTCGGCAGCGGTCTGGGCTGGGACTCGCAGGTCGTGTTGTTCAACGACGACGTGAACACCTTCGACCACGTGATTCAATGCCTCATGTCGGTCTTCGGCCACTGCGGCCAGCTTGCGGCGAAGATTGCACTGGAGGCACACACGAAGGGTCGCGCCATTGCCGAGGTCGAGCCGCGCGAACGGGCCGAACAGCACGCGGGCGCCCTTCGGCGCCAAGGGCTCCGCGCCACCGTGGAGAGTATCGGTTGAACATCTACCTTCTCGACGACGACGATCCACGGTTCCCGCCGGCCAGTCTGGCGAGTCCGGACGAAGAGGGTCTTCTCGCCGTCGGCGGCGACTATTCCGTTCCCCGGCTCCTTGAGGCCTACGCCGGCGGCATCTTCCCGTGGTCGAACTGGCGTGGCCGCATCACCTGGCACTCTCCCGATCCGCGCTTCGTGATCCTGCCGGAAAACTTCCGGATTCCCCGTTCGCTGCAGCGCGTCCTCCGGAAGCGGCCGTTCGAAGTCACGGTCGACCGCGCCTTTGATCGCGTGATCGCCGCTTGCGCGGCGGCGCCGCGCAAGGAAGGCGCCACCTGGATCAATGACCGCCTCCGCGCAGGCTACACCGCGCTTCACGAAGCGGGTTTCGCGCATTCGGTCGAGGCCTGGCGCGGCGGCGAGCTCGTCGGAGGTCTCTACGGCGTCTCAATCCGCGGAGTCTTCTGCGGCGAGTCAATGTTCTCGCTTGAAAGCGACGCGTCGAAGAGCGCCTTCGCCACGCTGGCGCCGAAACTCTTCGAAGCCGGATGTCCGATGGTCGACTGCCAGACCTCATCCGCCCACATGGCGCGCTTTGGAGCCGCCTTCATGTCCCGCGCGGAGTATCTTCGCCGCCTTGCCGCAGCGGTCCGCGCCGCGCGGGAGACGGACTGGCGGCGATTGTCCCGCCTTCATGAAGGGGGAGGGAGGATTTTTACGCCCTGACCATCTGCTCCCATGGCCGAGTTCCTCCTGAAGGACCTTGTCCGCAAAGCGGGCTTCTGCGCGCGCTGCGGCCGGAAGTTTCCCGGTTCCGTCCGTGGTGACGGCGAGGGGGGGGCGTCGCGGACGTACATCCACAGAATGACTGAGGAGAGACAATGGTCATACTGGTCACAGGAGCATCCCATGCGGGGAAAACGCTTTTGGCGCAGCGGCTGCTTGAACGGCTCCACTATCCCTGCCTTTCCATCGACCACCTGAAGATGGGGCTGATTCGCAGCGGCAACACCGCGTTGACGCCGGAGGACGACGGCGCCCTGACGGAGTACCTGTGGCCCATTGTGCGGGAGATGGTCAAAACCGCCATTGAGAACCGGCAGAACCTGATCGTGGAGGGCTGCTACATCCCCTATGGCTGGCGGCGCGACTTTGACGGAAGGTATCTGCCATCGATCCGGTTTGTCTGCCTTGCCATGTCGGACGACTACATCGATGCCCATTTCACGGAAATCAGGGAGCACGCCTGCGACATTGAGTTGCGCCTGGACGACGCCGCCTGCACGGCTGAAGGGCTGAAGGCGGACAACCGCGCCTTCGCCGAGGGCTTCAGGAAAAGCGGCGAGGAGGTGGCCTGGATTGAAAATGGCTTTGAGAGAAATCTCCGGGAACTGGCGCAGCGGATTGGCCAAGATGCCGGATTGCGCTGTCGCATTCTTTTCGTCTGCCACGGAAACATCTGCCGGTCGCCGATGGCCGAGTTCGTGATGAAGGAACTGCTGCGTCGCGCGGGGCGCGACGACGTCGAGGCGGAGTCCGCCGCGCTGCACACGGACGAAATCGGCAACGACATCCATCGCGGCACACGGGCGAAACTGCGCGAGAAGGGCATTCCATATGCCCCCCGCGCCGCATGGCTGCTGACAGCCGAAAAGGCGAGGGAATATGACCTCTTGATCGGCATGGACGACTATAACGTCGCCGACCTCCAGCGGCTCGTCTTTCCCGAGGACCGCCCGAAGATACGCAAGCTTCTCTCCTTTGCAGGCATGGAACGACCCATTGCGGACCCGTGGTACACTGGAGACTTCGACGCCACCTACGACGACATCCTCACGGGCTGCACCGCGCTCGCCGCGACACTTTCCGGACAGACCGAGATGTTTGATTCATGACGCATGACGCGGCATTTGCTGAACGGTCGTGGTCGAAGTACCGGTCGAGGTTCCGCCACTCCCCAGCCGACCAGCGCCAATTCCTTGGTCAAGGCATTCCGTTTCGATATTCGCATCTGGATGAAAGCGCGCGTTTCAAAATGCCGATTTTTAAGTGTCGGCTGAAAGGGTTCTTCTGAATTTCCTGGGCCGCGAATAAGAAATTGCGCTTATAAGGCGAATCCGCGATGCGGCATTTCCGCCGAAGGAGAAGCAAAAACCGCCCGGCCAGCTTTTCCCGGAAGGGTCTGTCGCGCATCGTGCCGATCATGCGCGGCCGTCGCCGCGTCCTTGTCCGCGCCGAGTCCGTAGAGGGCGAAGTCGCCCTTGCACGGATCGCCGGGGAAAACCTCGGCGAGGCGGGCGGTGATTTCAAGCGCCGTGTGCATTGTCGCGGTGCTGGAGCGGACGAATCCAAGTTTCTTCGCCTGGCGGAGGACATGCACGTCGAGCGGGACGATGAGCGACGACTTGTCAAACCAGTCGCGCCACAGGCCAGAGTCAACCGGAGAGTCGTCGCGGACCATCCAGCGCAGGAAAAGGCAGAGGCGCTTGCAGGCCGACGAGCAGTCCCTGGGGACGATGGGCGCGGCCCTCCCCGCAAAAGTTCCGCAGATCGCGCGCAAGGCCACCGGAGCGGTCGTGGCGCCATTCGTCCGCAGAAAGGCTCCGAGGCTTCCGTGGCGCATCAGGAGCTTCCGCAGGGCGGCAAGGAAACAATGCATCCTTCCATAGGAGAAGAGACGGTAGAAGCTGCGGTCGTCACCGGCGCGGAACGAGCGTGCGAACCGTCCTGACGCAATCCAGCCGTGGACATCGCCGTCGGCCAAGTCCACGATTTCCTGAATCTTGGGAAGGAACTGCGCGCGGCTGCCGTAGCTCAGGCACGCTGCCACAAAGGCCATGGTCTCGACACCCGGACCAATCGCCGAGCGCAGAAAACGTACGGGATCAGTTTCGGCGAAAGCCGCCGTTTCGTATTTTGCTGCGAGGCGCCGGAGACGGACGCGTATTGCGCCGGGGACGGAGATTGACGCGTTCATGAAAAGCCGTGTCCTCCTGCAAGCCGCCGGTACCTCTCCCCGGGCGTTTCCTCTGCGCCCGCCGTGTCTGTCAGGATCTTCGTGCCGCGCGGCGAAAGCTGGCAGGCGACGTTGGAGGCGGCGATGAGAAAGAGAGGCCAGACTGCACGGCCCGTGGGTGGCCTCATTTTCAGCGGACTTTTCATAACGGGCTCGTGATTCCGGCGCGAAGAGCCAGAATCGATTCGGGGCCAAGTCCGTCGCGCACCTCGAGGAACATCGGCACGGGCCGCAGGAGTCCGCTTTGGCGCGCGAGAACGAGCGAGGAGAGGGCGATGAGCTTGTCGAAGAGGCCGAGAAGGGGCTTGTGGTTGTGCATCTTTCCCTGCTCGTCCTGGGTGACCTGGTGGATGTGCATGCCGTTGCATTCTGCACCAAGCATCTCGTACCAGGCGCCGACAGGGAAGAGGGAGGAATAGGGCGCGTTGTTGCGCGCATGGCCGATATCAAGATGGAAGCCGATGTTCAGTCCCTGAATCCGGCGTAGGTCGGCGAGGAGTGTCCGGCACTCCTCGGGCGTGTAGCCGAAGTTGCGCGTGTCCGGCGTCTCGCCGGGCGTCATGTGCATGTTCTCGATGCCGATGGCGGTGTCTGTCCCCACGAGAGGCGCGAGGGCGCGCGCGTAGGCGTCCGTGACGGCGGCGCGTTGCGCCGCAAAGGTGTCCGCCTTCATCTTCGGCACATGGAGCGTGACGCGGTCGCAGCCGAGCGCGCGCGCCGTTTCGCAGGCCCTGGCGATGGCATCCGCGCCTTCGGCGACGCCATCGGTGAAACGCAGGCTCGGCAAATGGAACGAGAGGATGCGGCCGCCGGAATCGCGCCAGCGGGCGACGGCGTCCGCGAGGGCGCGGACGCCGTCGCCGCCCCATGAGGCGTGGCGGAGCTCGACGCACGAGACATGCTCGTCCGTCGCGAAGGCGAGGCCTTCGAAGGGGTCGTACATGGTGGAGAGGCCGAGGTCGCGCAGGAAGGCGTCGCGGAAGGCTGTCGTCCATTCGGCGGGTCGGACGCCGGCGATTTCGTGGTCGCCCTCGAAGTGCCAGATACCGTCCGCGTCACGGACAAAGGTCGCGAAGGAGGGCGGACCGCCAATGGCCTTGTCGGGGTCGAGTCCGCGCAGGACGCGGCAGGCGCCGTCCTCGCGGACGGCGTCGATGTGTTCGTGTCCCGCGACCGTGAGGCCGATGGTGCCGCTGTTGGGCGGGACGTGGGTGACGGCGAGAAGCTTTCGCTTTCCGCCGTCATCCACGTCCCGCCCAACGCGAGTTGAAGCGTTGAAAGGTTGAAGCGTTGAAAGGTTGGCCCAGCCTGCCGAGGAGTCGATGAGGACAACGCCGTCGGGAAGTGGCGCGGGATTGGCAAGAAGGGCGTCGGCCGCGGTGCTTTCGGCGGGTGTGCGCCGTTCGGCGTTTCCCGGCGTGAACCAGGCGGGAACGGGCTGGGCGCCGAAAAGGGCGCGGAGGTCGGCCGCCTCCGCAACGGAGCCTGTTCCCAGCATGTCGCCTGCGCACACAATGGCCTCGACCCGTAGGGCCGAGGCCATGCAAAGCGCCTCCTGCAGGAGGGCGCCCTTCAGCTTCGCCGACCCGCGCGTGTAGTGGAGGTCGGCGAAAACCGCGATTCGGCTAGCGCGCATCGACGTGGAAGGTCTTGCGCTGCTCGAACTCCTGCTGCTTGCCTTCGTTCCACTGCTTGACCGGACGGAGGTAGCCGACGACGCGTGAGTAGACCTCGGTCTCCCCGCCGCACTTCGGGCAGGCATCGTGACGGCCGCGGATGTAGCCGTGTTCGGGGCAGATCGAGAAGGTCGGCGTGACCGTGAAGTACGGCAGACGGTAGCGGTCGCAGACCACGCGCACGAAGTTCTTGACGGCCTCGGGGTCGCTGGCGGACTCGCCGAGGAAGATGTGCTGCGTCGTGCCGCCGGTGTACTTCGTCTGGATTTCGTCCTGAAGGTCGAGAGTGCGGAAGATGTCGTCCGTGTAGTTGACGGGGAGCTGCGACGAATTCGTGTAGAAGGGGGCAGCCGCATCCTCGCTGGCCGACTTGATGTCGGGGAAGTTTTTGGCGTCGATTCGCGCGAGGCGGTACGACGTGCCTTCCGCAGGGGTGGCCTCAAGGTTGAAGAGGTTGCCCGTTTCCTCCTGGAACTTGACGAGGCGCTCGCGCATGTAGTCGAGGACGCGGCAGGCGAAGGCGCGGCCTTCCTCGGTTCCGATGTCCTTGCCGAGGAGGTTCGTGCAGGCCTCGTTGAGGCCTACGAGTCCAATTGTGGAGAAGTGGTTCTTCCAGTAGCTCTTGTTGTGGCGGTAAACGTCGCGCAGATAGAACTTGATGTACGGGTAGAGGTTGCCGTCCGTGAGGTGTTCGAGAACCTTTCGCTTTGTCTCAAGACTGTTTCGCGCGAGAACCATCAGGGAGTCGAGGCGCTCGAGGAATTCCTTCTCGTTCCTGGCGAGGTAGCCGATGCGCGGCATGTTGATCGTCACGACGCCGATGGAACCTGTGAGCGGCGAGGCGCCGAAGAGTCCGCCGCCGCGCTTGCGGAGCTCGCGGTTGTCGAGGCGGAGGCGGCAGCACATGCTGCGCGCGTCCTCGACGTTCATGTCGGAATTGACGAAGTTGGCGAATGAGGGGACGCCGTACTTGGCGGTGACTTCCCAGAGACGGTCGAGTCCGCGATCCTCCCAGTTGAAGTCCTTCGTTATGTTGTAGGTCGGTATCGGGAAGGTGAAGACGCGGCCCTTCGCGTCGCCCTCGCACATGACCTCGAGGAAGGCCGTGTTGAGGATGTTCATCTCCTCCTGGAAGTCGCCGTACACTTCGTCCTTCAGCTCTCCGCCGATGATGACGGGTTGATTCGCGAATGTTGAAGGGGGATTGAGATCCATCGTGATGTTCGTGAAGGGCGTCTGAAAACCGACGCGCGTCGCGACATTCATGTTGAACACGAACTCCTGGAAGGCCTGCTTGACATCGGCCTTTGTGAGATGGTCGTAGCGGATGAAGGGCGCGAGAAGCGTGTCGAAGTTCGAGAAGGCCTGCGCGCCGGCGGCCTCGCCCTGAAGGGTGTAGAAGAAGTTGACGATCTGGCCGAGCGCGGAGCGGAGGTGCTTGGCGGGGGCGCTTTCAGCCTTGCCGGGCGCGCCGGTGAAACCGACAGTAAGGAGATCCTGGAGGTTCCAGCCGACACAGTAGACGCTGAGGAGGCCGAGGTCGTGAATGTGCACGGCGCCACTCATGTGGGCCTCGCGGATCTCAGGCGAGTAGATCTTGTTGAGCCAGTATATCTTGCTGATTTCGCTCGAGACATGGTTGTTCAGTCCCTGGAGCGAGTAGCCCATGTTGCTGTTTTCCTTTACGCGCCAGTCCATCTTCGCGAGGTAGCCGTCGATGAGGTCGAGGCCTGCGCGGTTGACCATGTCGCGGATGCGGGCGTGCTGGTCGCGGTAGATGATGTAGGCCTTCGCCGTCTTGCGGTAGGACGAGTTGAGAAGCACTTCCTCGACGATGTCCTGGACGTCCTCGACATTGATGGACTCGGCATTGTTGTGGATGGCCGTGATGAGCGTCATCGCGCGAATGGCGAGGTGGTTGGCTTCGGCGGCATTGAATTCTCCGGTCGCTTCGCCAGCGCGCTGGATCGCCGAAGCGATCTTGCGGGCGTCAAAGGGCTCTTCCGTTCCGTCGCGCTTGCGGAGGGTCTGGGGTAGCGATGCGGATTCTATTGGATCGATTGTCAAAGTGGCCATGTGTTCTCCTGAAAAGAGTGTTCTCCTGATAAAGAGTGTTCTTCTGAAAATGGCAGAAAGCCAGAAAAGGCGCGGGGTAAGGCAACAGGGCGTTTGCTTCAATTGGCAAAACAAAAAATGACCTTCACAGAGAAAGCATGGAAATACTATATCTTGAGTTGCCGACAAAATGCAAGCACAAAATGTTGTGGGGTTCAAATTGTTTTTTCAAACCCCGGAAAACGTCGGGAAATGCATGGGGAAACATTGGGGAAAACGCCGAAGGATTGCTTGTCCTTGGGAAGGTTGGACAGGCATGTTTGATCTCCAGCTTGTTGCGAGCGCCTGGAGGAGCGGCTGCGCAGGGAAGCTTCCGTGCGCAGGGACTGCCACTGCCGCGGTCGGAAAACCCCGTGATATTTCTGGCTGCACAATCTGCGGCAACGAGTAGCGCACGTGAAATTCTGGGCGGAGATGCCGCCGTTCAGATCGCGAAGCGGAGCTCAGTTCGCCGTCGGCAGCACATGGTCGGGGAAGTTGGCGACGTTCGGGCAGGTTGGAAGCGTCGCGTCATCGGTCGGGATGGCGTAGTCGGGGCCGTTCTTGTTCGCCGGGCATTTGGGCTTGTGCTTGATGACGCACTCGGGGCCATAGATGGTTTCGGCCGAGGGCGTGTCGCCCGCAAAGAGAACTTCGGAGACGGCCGCATTGATGAGGCGCATGTTGTCGATGCAGATGCTGGACTGTGTATGTGTGCGGCCTTTGGTGAAATTCGGAACGGCAATGGCGGCGAGAAGACCGATGATGAGAACCACGATCATGATTTCCACCAGTGTGAAGCCTCGATTGCCTTTTTTTCGACATGCTGCCATTTCAACATCCTCAACTGTAAAATAGATTTTACAGGCGGAGCGCCGCGTTCGTCAATGGAAATGTCAGTGCCGGTGGCAGGGGAAGGCAAACGCACTCCCCATCCGTACCACGGGCGGGCGTTTTGCTTTGCCCGCCCGCCACCACGGCCCCCATAACTTTCTTGCGGTTTTTGTCGGATTTGATAAAATCTTATCCCACAAATTGAGCCGGGGTGGCGAAATGGCAGACGCAGCAGACTCAAAATCTGCCGCCAGCGATGGCATGAGGGTTCGACTCCCTCTCCCGGCACCATTCCCCTGACAGAGGACCCCACCATGCTTGCCAAGACCCCCCCGATGGGTTGGAACTCCTGGAACACCTTTGGCGCCGACATCAGCGATGCCGTCGTTCGCGAAATGGCCGACGCCTTCATTGCGCTGGGTCTGGACAAGGCGGGCTACGAATACCTCGTGATCGACGACTGCTGGTCCGAGCACAAGCGCGATGCCACGACCCATCGCATCGTCCCGCACCACAAGAAATTCCCGAGCGGCATGAAGGCCGTCGCAGACTATGTTCACTCCAAGGGAATCAAGTTCGGCATGTATTCCTGCGCCGGCGTCCGCACCTGCGCCAACTATCCGGGCAGCTTCGACCACGAGTTCCTTGACGCGAGGACTTTCGCCGAATGGGGCGTCGACTTCCTCAAGTACGACTTCTGCTTCATGCCGATGACGGCGAACGGACCGCTGATGTACCGTCGCATGGGCCACGCCCTTCGCGCTTCGGGCCGTGAAATCCTCTTCTCCGCCTGCAACTGGGGCAGCGACGACGTTTGGTCCTGGGTTCGTTCGGCAGGCGCCCACATGTACCGCTCGACGGGCGACATCAACGACAGTTTCGAATCCTTCAGGAGCATTGCCCTAAGCCAGATCAACAAGAACCCGCTCATCGACTGGGCGCGACCGGCCGAAGAGGTCCGCGAGACGCTTCGCGCCAATGGCGGCAGCTGCTCCAACGCCCCCGGATGCTTCAATGACATCGACATGCTCACCGTCGGCATGTTCGGAAAGGGAAACGTCGGCAGCAAGGGATGCGACGCCACGGACTACCAGACGCAGTTCGCCCTCTGGTGCTTCATGGGCGCCCCGCTGATGCTCGGCGCGGATCTCCGCAACTTCCTCAAGCCCGAATTCAAGCCGATGCTCGACCTCGTCACGAACAGGGGGCTCATCGCACTCGACCAGGACGAGGAGTGTCGGCCTGCCTTCGTCGCGACGAACCAGCCCTGGAGCCGCGACGCCATTGTGCTCGGACGTCTCCTCGCGGACGGCGACATCGCCATCGGCTTCTTCAACCTTGGCGAGTCCGACGCGCGCATGTACCTCTACTTCGAGACACTCGGCCTTCCAGACTCCGCCGGCGTCAACCTGCGCATGAAGGACATCGTCACGGACGAAGACTTCGGCGAACACCGCGAATTTGTCGACATCGTCGTACCGAAGCACGGCTGCCGCGTGTTCCGCTGCTCGCCTGTCGCCCGGTAGGGCAGGGGACTGCGAAGCCATGGAGACGTGCTGGAAGTGCGGCGCGGGCCTTTCCGCGGATGAGGTCGGACTGAATTACAAGATCCTCAACCGGGGCGTGAAGACCTACCAGTGCATCCATTGCCTTGCCGAGACCTTCCGCACATCCGTTCCAAAGCTTCGCGAACTCATCGAGAACTTCCGCGCGGCCGGATGCTCCATGTTCCCGCCGTGTGCCAAGGGGGAATGACAACAAGCATGCCAGAAGCAATCGAACAACACCACCACCATCACCACCATAGGCCATCCGGGATGTCGTCGCAGAAATATCACACGACGGTTCCCGGCGAGCATTCCTCCCATTCCTTCGGGAAACGCACGCCTCCGCCCAGGATGCTCCCGGAGGGCACATTGCCTGTCGCCGTCTTCTCCGCGCTTCTTACAGCGCTCCTGCTCACCCCCGTCATCCTGATCATGTTCTTTCGCAACAAGACCCTTTCCGAAAAGAACTATCAGTTGCGCGAGCGGCTTGGCAACCTCATGCAGCAGATCGAGGAAGGGACGGCGCCGACAGGCATTCCCCTCCGGATTCCGGCCTCTCCGCGGACACGCTACGTGGACGAACCTGTTCCGGACCAGTCGTCCGAGCGGACACGCTACGCGGACGGCTCTTCTTCCTCCTCGGTTTCCGACTATTCGGCCATTGCGGCACCCACGTCATCGCCTGCCGCGGGAACCGTTAATGAAGAAACCATCGCCGCCGCCGTCGGCATGACGGTTGCGGAGATCCGGGCCCTCCGGCGCGACATGCGCCTCTTCCCGAACGGGATGCGCCTGACGGAGGACGCGGACGGAAATCGCGTCTTCGAGCGCGATGTGCTCGCGCAAAACCTCCAGAACGGCTTCAACCTCTTCGTTCTTGGACAGAAGCGCGACGCCGAGGCCATTTTCGACATGATTGCGGGCGCCAGGCCGCAGTGGCCTTACGGGCATTTCTTCGCGGCCATCGCCGGCGGCGACCACGAAAAGATGGAGAAGGCCGTCCGCCTCTTCTCGACAGCTCGCGCCATCGGCGCGATGACGCCCGAGGGGGAACTCTACAGCGCCCTGGCCTCGCTCTTCGCGAAGGCGAACGCCTCTGCCTCTGCGTCCCTCAGACGCATCGCCCTCGCCCCGTCCGACGGTGCTCCGCTGCAGATCGGCCCCGTCTATGCGCCATCCTCGGCCCCGGCGGCGATCCTTGCCAAGCTCCGCTCCGTCCAAGGCGTCCTCGAGGTGCGCACCATCGATTGGTAGGAGGCTGAGAATGGGAGACCGTCCAATGCCGAAGGTGCACACGCAAGTTGCCTTGCGCGACTTCAAATACTACATTTTCGACTGGGACGACAACATCCTGCACATGCCGACGCGCATACACCTTGAGAAACGCCAGTCCGACGGCACATGGCGCCACCACAGCGTCTCGACCTCCGTCTTCAGCATCGTCCGCCAGGACACCGCCAACTACCGTCCCCTCCATGACGACCGCGAGGCCGCCTTCATCGAGTTCCAGGACGACGCCCCCGAAGCCGATCGTGAGAACCGCTTCGTCCGCGACACCGAAAAGGCAATTCGCCGCGTTCTCAGCGGGCAGGAGGCGCCAGGTCCCAGTTTCACCACTTTCCGCCGCATGCTCGCCGAAGGGCGTCTCTTCGCCATCGTCACCGCCCGCGGCCATGCCAGCGGCACGCTCCGTCGCGGCGTCGAAACCTTCATCGACCTTGTCCTGACGCCCGAGGAGCGCGAAGAAATGCTCGCCAACCTCCGCGGCTACCGCTATTGTTTCGATGGCGTCCGCAAGTTCGGCTCCGACCAGGCGGAAATCGATTACTACCTCGGCCTCAACCGCTATCACGCCGTCACCAATCCGGATTTCAAGGCCTGGATGGACCAGTACATGAACCATGCGCCGACATCCGAGGAGCGCAAGCAGTTCGCCATCCGCGACTTCGTGGAGCACCTTTTCCACGTCTTGGAACGGATGAACGCCGACAAGCGAGGCTGGCGACCTATCAGCATCGGCTTCTCCGACGATGATCCCGCCAATGTCGCGGCCGTCCAACGCTATATCGAGGAAGCCCTCGGCAAGCGCTTCCCAAATGTCCGCTTCTGCGTCTACGACACGTCCGACCCCTCCATCGAGAACGGCCGCAAGGTCACCGTCTCGGGCCAGATGGATCTCGGGCTCTGACATTCATCTGGCCGCAGCCGAAAGAAGACCGCCATGATTGCCGCCATCTTGTCCGCCTTTGCGCTTTTCGCTTGCTCCGTGCTTGTGGGCAACGGCTTTTCTCCTGTCTTCGCCGTCATGAAGCAGACGCGTCGAAGCCGCATTCCGTTTCTATGCCTGGCCATCTTCTTCGCCGTCAAGCTCGCCTTTGACGCCGGCACGGGCGTCCTCGGCTTCACCCTTGTCCAATACCCGGTCTGGCTTCTCTGCTACTTCGCAGCCCGTCGTTCGGCCATTCTTTCCGCAACGGTCTTTTTTCTTCTTTCCAACACGCTCTGCTTCTTCCAGATGAACGGTTCCATCCCGGAACTCGCCACCTACGCCCCCACGTTCGCCGGCTATCTCGCCTGTCTTGCGGCGGGCTTGCCGTACTACCTGCGCTCACTCGCCGCCACGGTCTTGGCCGACGCTCTGCTCGTTGGGCTTCTTCGCCGTGCACCGGCGACGGTCAAACCCTACTTCCCCGCCCCGAACTTCCTCCCCTCGCTGTGAGGATTGCGCCACCAAGCCTTTGCGGCACCAGTCGGAAAAAGGAAGCTCTGCCATTTTCGGATTCCCGTCGTTGCCTTCTTCCAGCCATGAGGCCCGGACTTCGCATGTCCAGCGCCTGACGCCTCCACCGGGCAGAAGTCAAATTGTGTTGACTTGCAAAATGGCGGCATTATAGAATGGCGTTGTCTTGCAAGGAGGCTTTTCCATGATAGTTGTAAGTACTAAAAGCCTCCCGGGCTTTGCCATCGCCGAGGTCAAGGGGCTTGTCCAGGGAAACACCGTTCGCGCGAAGCACATCGGCCGCGACATAGCCGCCGGATTCAAGAACATGGTGGGCGGAGAGCTCAAGGGCTATACGGAGCTTTTGACCGAGTCCCGCCGTGAAGCCACGTCAAGGATGATGGGGCAGGCCGAGCAGCTCGGCGCAAACGCCATTGTGAATGTGCGGTTCTCAACGAGCGCGATTACCGCCGGAGCCTCCGAAATAATGGCCTACGGCACGGCCGTCGTTCTTGCACCTGCAAACTAAACCGGGACGCTGCCAATGGAAGAAGAAACCGCAGGTCTTGGGATCGTGATTCTCTATCTTGTCTTCCCCGTGGCCGCCCTGGCGCTTTGGTGGGTGCTGGGCCATCTTGCGGAACGCAAGCATCTTCGAAGCCTTGCCGAGAGGGAGGCCGCAGTCGGCGATTTCGCAGTGACATCGCTGAAGACCGCGATCGGATGCGCAGCAAGCCATGACACACCCCCGACCATTGTCTGCGGGGAGGCCGTTGTCGCCAGCGATGGTTTCAAGCGCTGGGTTTTCGGCCTGAAGAACATAGTAGGAGGCGAGTCGAAGACGTTCACACGTCTTTTCGAGCGCGCCCGGCGGGAGGCGTTGCTCCGCATGATCGCAGAGGCGAAGGCCAGAGGCTGCAACGCCATCTGCAATCTGCGCTTTGAAAGCATCGACATCGGTGGAAACACCTCCCAGCCGACAAAGAAGAACATGAACATGGCCGTCAGCCAGGCTTTTGGAACGGCCTATGTGCGTGGCGCGTAACGCAGTGGACGGAAGAGACGTTTTCAACGAGCCGGCCCTGCGCGGAAGAAGCGCGGAGGCGGGAGATTCCGTTAATCGCGAAGCCGTCTTTGGCGACTCTGCCCGGCTTGACGCCTCCGGCAGTGGAGGCGTCGGGGACGAGCCCGCCCTCTCCAGTGCGGACGCGGCGGCGGCGGCGAGACGGAACCGTACCGAGTGGCTGGAATCGCAATGGCGAAACGCCTTTCACACCAGGGAGTGGTTTCTGCTTCCCTTCCTGATGGCGGTGTCGGGATTTGCGGCGATAGCATGCACGCTTGTCAAGGGCGGCGGCGGTTCCTTGGGGTTGGGGATGATCGTTTTTTCCCCAGTCGTGGAGGAAGCCTCAAAAATCATTGTTCCGGTCATCGTGCTTGAAAAGCGGCCCTGGCGCTTTTCCTCCTCGATGGAGTTGCCGGTTGTTTGCGCATTTTCCGGACTGGTCTTCGCATCGGTTGAGAATCTCCTCTACTTCTTCCTCTACATTCCAAGGGACCAGCTGACAATAGGCATCGTCCTCTGGCGACTCTTCGCCTGCACGCTCCTGCATGCCTTGTGCGCCTCCATTTCCGGATTTGGCCTGGGCAAAGCATGGTGCGCGGCCAAGGAAAGCAGTTCCATTGCGGAGGTTTCGCGCGCCGCCGGCCATGTCGTCGTGGCGATTGTTTTCCACGGCCTCTACAATCTCGGCGCACTGATCTACGCGCTCGCCTCGTAGCGCGGGTAGATTCCATTGGCTTCTGGGCAGATCGCGTCACTGCAGGATCGTGCCGGATGGCCAGGGGCTTGCCGGGTGTCAGACACCGCGCCAATGTTCCGTCCACCGCGGAGGGTATGGCCAGAAACTGCCAGCCCCAATTTTGGCGAGAAGGGCGCGCACGGGAGAGCAGAAACACGCTTTACGCGAAAAACAAAGGTTTTTCCTCGCGGCAGACGTCATTTCCCGTAACGAATTTTGTCAGCTGGGGATTTTGGCCGACTAAACGCAACGAACGGCCGCGACGATGCGGGGCCCTTGCTCAATCTTTGCGTCTCTCTTGCTCCCCGTAGCGAAAGCAAGCATGCGCGCGTCATCTCCCGCCTTCAAAGGGACGCTGGCAAATTCTGATCGCATCACAACGGAAAAGGGCTTGCAAGTTGAAATTGGAGTGTTGTATCATGACTCGTTCCGCAGGAAAATTCCGCCATGCCAGATGCTGCAACGGGCGTTGCGCCGGCTGATGGCCGATGCCCCGTCCGATAAGTTCCAGCCTTGCTGCGCAGGCTCGCTTTCGTCAGGCGAGGACAAGTTGCGAAGCGTACGCTTCCGCGTTGAACGACGAGGGCGAAGCGTGGCGGAATCAAGGCAAGAAGACAGGCCGGGACTTTTCGGCCGAGACACTGGCGGGAGGCATTGGTTCTCCTTGGAAGAAAGGATGGTCGCGTACAATGATTTCAGCAACCGAAGCCAGACAATGGGGCGTCACGTTCGGCTTCTACGCCGCGAACGGCTACTTCTCGTCATCTGCCGCGAAGGATGAAATCGAGGCCATCGCCCGCGCCGGCGCGACATGGGTCACGGTCGTGCCGACGGTCTGGCAGGATACGGGATCTTCCACGTTCCAGTACAAGGATTTCGCCCTCACGCCGGACGACATCGAACTAAAGGAAGCCATAGACCTCATCCATGCGAAGGGCATGAAGGTGCAGTTGCGCCCGATGCTTGAATGCAAGGATGGCTATGGTCGTCTGGGGGTGTGGATGAATCAGGACTGCGAGCGCATGCCGGGGCGAGTAAGCGACGGGCGTACCCGCTGGTTTGCCTCCATGCGCGAGCGGAGCGTTTACTACGCGCGGATCGCGGAGCGAACCAGGTGCGAACAGTTCTGCCTCGACAGCGAACTGGACAGGATGGTGGAGGAAAACGCGAAATGGAAGTCGGTAGTGGCGGCCGTGCGCGGCGTCTATTCGGGCCCCGTGACAAGCTGCCACACGAGCAATGTGGACTTCCTTTCCTTCCTGGCGAAGAAGGACCACTGGTTCTACGATCTCGACTTTCTCTCCATCTCCTACTATTGCCCGGCGCGGCGCAAGGATGAAATTGGGGCAGCACTGACGGTCGGCGACATGGTGGCGAACCTCGCCGGGGCGCGTGACTGGATGAAGGCGATTGCGGACGCCATGGGCCGGCCCGTCATTTTCGGCGAATGCGGGTGCTCGTCCACGAAGGACGGCGCCCTGTCTCCGTCCGCCATCTTCGCGGTCGCGGACGAAGACGAGCAGGCCACATACATGGAGGCGCTCTTCCGTGTGTTCGCGAGCGAACCCTGGTGCAGGGGATTCCACTGGTGGAAGTGGGACCAGAACTCGCCGATGAAGCCGGACAGTACGCGCGAAAGCACGCACGCCCGCGATTTCACCATCCGTGGCAAAAGGGCGGAGGGCGTTTTTTCCCGCTGGGCGAGAACGAATGCTGGCTAGTGCCCCGTGCATCAAATCCTTGGCAATATGCCTTGCCAGCCGCCGACATCCTTCGTCGTCAGCCTATCACGTTGGCCCACAACGCCCAAGGCTTCCTCCTCGTCTCTCAACGGCTGGCTTCGCATATTGCTCAAGACTAATCGCACGGGACACTCGTCGCGGCCGACAGGGATCGTCCGGGCGGTGAATTGGCAGCGGCTCCAACGACGGCGGCCTGCGGCGCATGGGTTTCGTTGCATCGCGCCTTCCGCGAACGCGGATGCCTCATCGTTGCCGAGTCCGGAGAAAGGCCCAATTCCGCCCTTCAGGTTTCGCTGGGCCGGGCATCGCGAACGACGAACTGGATTTCCAAATCGTGGCGGAACTCGTTCTCGGAGAGATCGCCTACGACATCCCAGCGGGCCTCTCTGTCGAAGAGCGGGGCGAAGCGCGCTGCGCCAAACCAGATGCCGCCGAGGTCGAGGCCGTCTTCGCGCTGGAGGCGCAGGCGCAGGTGGGTCTTGTCCTGTCCGACGACGGTCGCGGTGACATGGATGCCCGCCAACATCCAGCAGGGCGTTTCGTTTGCCTTGCCGCATGGTTCGAGGCGGTTGAGCGCCTGCATGAAGGCGTCGTTCACGTCGTCGGCCGCCAAGGCGCCGTCGACGATGAGGCCGCCGCGCACATGCGTTGCCCCAGCCTGGAGGAGGCATTCGGCGGCGAAAGCCTTGCGGAAGGCCGGAATGTCGGCATCCCGCAGGGAGAGACCCGCGGCGCTGGCGTGGCCGCCAAAACGGCTGAGAAGCGACGAGCAGGCCCCGAGGGCGTCGCAGAGGTTGTAGGCGCCTTCCGGTGCGCGGGCCGAGCCGTGCGCGTTGCCGTCGTCGTCGACGGCGATGACGATGCATGGACGGGAAAGTCGCTCGCTGAGCTTGCCTGCGACAAGTCCGACGATGCCGGGAGGCCAGCCCTTGCCCGCGATAACGGCGGCGCCGTCGGTTTCCGGATTGAAAATTGCCGGATCGGCAAGCTGGGCGTCAATCTCCTTGACAAGGGAGTCCTCCGCCCGCTTGCGCAGGCTGTTGAGGTTGGCGAGGTGCGTGGCTTCGGCGAGGGCGTCGTCGGCGTTTGTCGCGAGCAGAAGGCGGAGCGCGGGTTCGGCGGTCTCCATGCGGCCCGACGCGTTGATGTGCGGACCCAGTACAAAGCCGAGATGGTGGACGGATATCTGCGTGGCGGTCCGGTCAAAAGCCTTGCGGATCAGCGCCTTCAGACCCGTTCCCGGGCGGCGGTTGAGAATGTTCAGGCCTTCGCGGACATAGGCGCGGTTCTCGCCGACGAGGGGGACGACGTCCGCGACCGTCGCGATGGCGAGGGGACCCATCCACTGGTGGAGCTCGGGACGCCCTGTCTTGTCGGGAAGCGGGTAGCGGAGCGTGATGACGCCGCAGGCGATCTTGTAGGCGATGCCGGCGCCGCAGAGGTGGCGGCAGCAGGCGGGGACGCCCGGATTGAAGGTGGAGATGACGGTGCAGGCTTCCGGCAGCGGGTCGGCTGGCATGTGGTGGTCGGAGACGACAACGCGGTAGCCGACGTCGAGAAAGCGTTGGAGGGCGGGGCCGGCACCCATGCCGCAGTCGACGGTTATGAGAAGGCGGCACGGGGTGTCTGGCCTGGCCCCCTTGGCCGCCGCGAGGCAGCGCGAGACGGCTTCGTCCGTGAGGCCGTAACCTTCGGATCGCATCGGGATGAAGGGGATGACGTCGGCACCGACGAAGCGCAGCAGGGCGGTGAGGACGGCCGTGGCGGTGATGCCGTCGCAATCGAAGTCGCCGAAGACGACGATTTGTCCGCCAGCCGCAACCGTGTCGAGGATGGTGCGGGCCGCCTCGTCGACGCCGGGCATTTCGCCGGGTTTGGCGAGAATTCCGAGCGGGGCGTCCAGAAAGGCGGCGAGGGAGGCCGCGTCCGTGACGTCCGCGAGTCCGCGGCGGGCGATCAGGCGTGCGATGGGTGCAGGCAGGCCCAGGGCGTTTGCGCCGGCGTCATCGTCGTCGTCGGCGAGGAGCCAGTCGTAGAGCGGAAGGGCGGGGGCATCGTTCGCGGAGGTCATTTGATCAGCATGCAGTCGCCGTAGCTGAAGAAGAGGTAGCGGTGGTCGATGGCGTCGCGGTAGGCGTCGAGAATCTGCCGCCGTCCGGCAAGGGCGGCGACCATCATGATGAGCGTGGACTTCGGCAGGTGGAAGTTCGTGATCATCATGTCCGTGAAGTGAAAGGTGTAGGGCTCGCGGATGAAGAGTTTGCTGCGGCCCGCGCAGGCGGCGGCCCGCCCGTCGTGCTCGGCGGCCATCGTCTCAAGGGTGCGGACCGTCGTGCTGCCAACGCAGACGATTCGGCCGCCGTGCGCGCGGCAGCGGCGGATGGCGTCGGCAGCAGCCTCGGGCACCTCGTAGCGCTCCGAGTGCATGGGGTGGTCGGCGGGGTTGTCGACCTGAACGGGCCGGAAGGTTCCGGGACCGACATGGAGGGTGATTTTGGCGATTTCGACGCCGGCTTTCTCAAGGTCTGCAAGCATTTGCGTGCTGAAGTGGAGACCGGCAGTCGGCGCGGCGACAGCGCCGGTGCGGTCGGCGTAGACGGTCTGGTAGCGTTCGGCGTCCTCCCGCGCGGTGGCGGCGTTCGGGACGGCGCGCGCGATATAGGGGGGGAGGGGCGTCTCGCCGCAGAGGTCGAGGATGTCCTGGAGGTCGCCGTTGAAGGCGAGGCGGACGATGACGGCTCCCTCGGTGCGCTCGGAGCGGCGGAGGAACTCGGCGGTGAGGCGGCCGTCGCCGAAGGTGGCGGTGTTGCCTGCGCGAAAGGGGCGGCCGCTTCCCGAAAGCACCTCCCAGCAATTGTCTTCCGAGAGGGGTTCGAGGAGGAGGAGCTCGACACGTCCGGGCGTGTCGGTCCAGCGGCCCTTCAGGCGGGCGGGGAAGACGCGGGTGTCGTTGAGGACGAGGAGGTCGCCGGGACGCAGGTATTCGGGCAGGTCGGAGAAGACGCGGTGTTTGCGTGTGCCCGTCGCCCGGTCGAGGACGAGCATGCGCGCCGCCTCGCGGACGGCGGGCGGGTGCTGCGCGATCAGCTCGTGCGGAAGGTCATAGTCGAAATCGCTGGTACGCATGGGCAATGCGGAAATGTCAAAGGTTCAAGACCGAAGGGATTTTTTGGAAGGCAATGTCCGTGGCTTCAATGCCTTGAATTATACCAGGATTTTTCAGGCGTTCGTCCATGTTCCTTGTCGGCGGTTCCCTGTTTCAACCCCCGTCTTTCCTCTCTCATCTGGTCTCCGTGTCCCGTCCGCAGAGTCCTGACTCGTTTGCCTGTCCTGATTCCGCCATGCTGTGTCCTCGCCGTTCATTGCGGATACGTGCGCCTCGCGACTCCTCCTTGCCTGACGAAACCAATCCCGTGTGCCGAGGGCGGAATTCATCGGACGGGACGCAAGTTCCGTCTGCGGCGCCGGAATCCGTGTTCCAGCCACGGACGTCGCGAGCCTTCGGGAAGAGGAGGCTGCGGACGCCGATGGCCGTTCCGAAGAGGGAGACAATGATGTAGGCGGGGAAGTAGAGAATGGAGAAGGGAATGACGAGGAGGAGGCGGAAGATGTCGCGCGGACGGCGGATGAGCGGGAGGATGTAGATGCAGGAAAGGGAGCAGCAGAGGAGGACGCTTCCAAAGCGCCGGAGGGCATCGGCTTCGAATGCTGTGCAGAGATTGGCGAAGTTGCGCCAGAAGGCGAGGGTGTCGTCCCAGATGAGACTGGCGCTTCCGACGAGGTCGACGCCGTCGAAGCAGTCGAAGACCGACGAGACGATGAGGAGGCTGTAGGAGAGGATGAAAAAGAGCTGGATGGGGTTGCGGATCCAGACGCGGAAATGGCGGAAGTAGCACTGCGTGCCGCCAGAGGTCCAGCGGAGTTTCTGGCGGATCCAGCCGCGCAGGGAGCTTGGGACAAGGCTTCGGACAGGGCGGAAGCTCTGCTCGACGCGCCATTTGCGCCGGTTCATGCGAAAGGCCATGTCGACATCCTCGGTGATGGCGTCGAGGCGGAAGCCGCCGACGTCCTCGAAGGCTGCCTTCCGCAACATCATGGAGCCGCCCCAAAGCGCCATGGCGGATGTGATGTTGTGGGCGCCCTGCGTGAGGAGCAGCATGCTGTATTCAACGCCTTGCATAAGGGGGAGAAAACCGCGGTTCGCAGGTCGGTAGGGAGCGCTGACGGCACCGAGGCGGTTGTCGGCGCGCATGCGCGCAAGCATGTCGGAGAGAGCGTTCCGGTTGAGGCAGGTGTCTGCATCGAGGCAGAGGACGAAGTCGTGCCGCGCGAGAGGCACGACTTCGTTGAGGCTGCGTGCCTTGCCCTTGTTCTCCGTGTTGTCGACGATGCGGAAGGCGTGGCGGGCGGTCATCTCACGGATGCGCGCGAGGCTGTCGTCGGAGCTGTGGTCGTTGACGACGATGAGGTCCGCGCCGTAAGGACAGGCCTTGAAGACGCTCGCAATTGCGGTCTGAACGGATGCGGCGTCGTTGTAGCAGGGGATGACGACCGAGACGGGGATGTCCGGCGGGGGCCTGCGTGGATGGCGGCTGTCGAGGTAGGTGAGGAGCAGCATCCAGGCCATGAGCAGGATGAAGATTCCGCCCGACCACTTGCGGGTCGTGAGGAGAAGGCTCTTCCAGAACGAAAGGGATCCCATCTCCTCCACGGCGCTGTCGAAGGTTTCCGCGACCTGATCGACCAAGCCGTCCACTGCGGTCAGGAACCCCGCCTCGCTGGCTTCGCCTCCGGATGGAGACAATGCGGACATTCCAGCCGGAACATCCGCATTGAGAAGCCTCCCCGTCAGGGAAAGTGCCAGCGCAACGGCTGTAAGGGTACGCCGCATTTCGCGCGTTTATTCTCGGAGCAGGGAAGAGGGGAGCGGTACGGTTCCCTCGCCTGGCGCCGGCGATGCCCAGGGCATGAGCGTATTGTCGTTCGTCACGCACCCCTGGAGCGCCATGCAGGCGAGCGCAATAACAAGGCCGAAAGCCGCCATGAAAAGGCGGCCTTCTGACCTGGATTGATTTTGGACGCCGGACATGCCCGCCTTAGTAGAAGACGACATCGCCCTTGTTGACGGGCTTCTGCTGCCAGTCGGCGAGGATGTCCGAAATCACGAGGTTCTTGTCGCGGATGATCTGGCGCAGTTTCAGGCGGGTGACGAAGGCGGCATCGGGGTCTTCGATGCCGGGGCGGCGGACCATGACCTCGATGAGCGGCAGCGGCTTGTCGCGATTTTCGCCGATAAGTTCGGTGACGAATCCGGGATCGAATTCGATGACGGCGAACTTCCACTCGTCGTTGAAGTCGACGATCTTGCCATGGTCGCCGGGCGAGAGAACGCCATCTGCGAGAGCTTCCCGCGTTTCGTCTCCCAGAACAATCTTGTTCTTTTTGCCCGTTAGTTCGTCGACCTTCTGGTGAAGGCGCTCGATTTCGTTGGTGTACTCGTAGATGTCTTCGTGCAGCTTGGCGATTTCATCGAGGTGCTGGGTCTCCTTTTCCTGCAGGTCGCGGATTTCCTCGTTTAGGCGATCGATCTTGGCCTCGAGGTCGCGTTTCTGGCCTTCGAGCTCGGCGATGCGCGCGTCGCGCTCCTCGATGATGCGCTTGTCGGTTCGGGCGGCCTTCTTGAGGGCGTTGAGCTCGTTAATGGTCTCGATCAGTTCATCGCGGAGGCGGGGAAGTTCGGCGCGGGTGGCGGTGAGAACCTTGTACTGGGCGTTGGCGCGCTCGTAGATCTTGTCGAGCAGGGCGGACATCGTGTCCTCACCCTTCGTGGTGGGTTTTCCGGTGAGTTCGTCGATGACATACTTGCCCAACGCGTCCCTATGGTAGTAGGTGCGGAGCTGGAGACGGTGGTCGTAGTCGCGGATGTCGTACATCGGAGGCGTGGGATTGGCCTCGTACTTCTGGTTGTACTTGTCCCAGAAGTCATTGTACGGAGGGTTCTCGAGCTCGCGGCTCGTCACTTCCCCGCGGTCGCGCTCCGGGTAGGAGGGCGGCTCCATGTCGGGGAGGTCGTCGGCCTCGAAGGTTGAGGCAACCTTGACGAACATGTCCTCCAGCATGTGCGTGCGACCAATGAGGATCTCGCGCTTGTTGTAGTTCATGTACGCGAAAACGATGGCGGCAATGCTGAGGAGCGCCAGCAGAATGACGAGAACACGCAGAAGTTTACCCATGACTATGTTTCCTCTCGGTGTTGTCCATGGCGGTCTCTGGTAGGCGAGGCCACTTTACAGACGATATACACTAGCTTAAATGATTTGGGCGAATAGTGCAAGGGAATAATTCGCGGAAAAGTGCAAGAATGCATGGAACGTTTTCAAGAAGGGAAAGGGCGGTACAAAAGAGGGACGGGCAAAAGGCAGGGGAAGGGAAGGCCCTTTTCCCAAGTCCGCGGGCACCGAGGAATGGAGGCGTGAAAAGCATCTCGGGGACCGTATTTCGGGAGAGGCGGCCCTGAGTCCGGCATGGAGATTGGCGGGCGCAACGATGTCCGGGAGGGAGCCCCCTGTGCTTCCGGCTAGTGTGCTGATTCGCAAATAAGTCAGCCATTGCGCCGAAACGTTTTTCCCAGGCTGGGCGTCGTCGTGAAGGCGAAATAATTACGGCAAACGACGACAACGACGCATGGGGAAGACGAGTCAGGCAAGGGCAAATAATTTAAGAATCAGCACACGAGGGCGTCATGGCCGGCCTTGTCCAACCTGAAGGCATCCGGGCCGGCATGTTTGCGCCGCGCGGAGGCGGCTGCCGAATCGAAAGGAACAGGCGTGTTCGGCGTTTGCCAAGTCACAAGCCGCCGGAACATCTCGACGATGTCCCTTCAACTTGGCAAGCCGGGACTTCCTCCCGCCGGGAAGGAGACTGGGGGCTCCCGGTTCCGGCGGCTATCCGCGGACAACGAGCGAAGGCGGCTCCATGAGGCCTGCTGGAACGAGGTTGTATCCGTCCGTCCACAACTCGGGATGGTCGTCGTAATGCTCGAAGGTGTTGGGTCCGTGCCAGGCGGGCCACCGCTCGTGCCAGTGGAGGGCGCCATGCGAGTTGCGACGGCTTCCAAGCACTTCCACGACGAGCTCGGCGGCCCTTCCTGAGGCTACGAGATCCGTGATGTCGACCTCGCCCGGGGCCCATGCGGTGATGCCGGCGGGACGGCCGTCTACGAGGATTCGGACGGCGACGCCATGGTAGGAGTCCACCTTGACGACGACGCGTTGCCCTGTTTCAAAGCGCGGACGGATTGTCGAAGCATATCCGACGTGGCCGGCGTAGAAAGTGAGACCCTGCGTGCGCCAGTCCCCGATTTTGAGCGTTGCAGGGGCCTTGGTGAGGCTGATCTGTCCGCTGGCCGTGGCGGAGGTTCCGAAATTGCCGAGCAGGTAGGCGATTTCGAGACCCGGAAAGTTCTCGCTGAAGTCGAGCGAAGCCCCGATCGTGTTGGCGCCGGGGCGCAGGAGCGATGGGTCGATGCGGATCTTGCGGAGGGACTTGTCGGTCCACCAGCCGGCGTCGGCGGCGTATGCCAGGGGAGCGCCGTTGATTTCGAACTGGAAGGACTCGGGACACTCGATGGCGAGAAAGAGGTCGCCGGATGGAACCGTCTTGACGTCGAAGGCGTACTCGAGTTCGACGTGGACGCTCTTCGGATGGGCTTTCGCGGGCGTCTTCCAGGGCTGGCACATGCGGCCGCCGCGGTGGGGGGCGCCCAGCAAATCGCGGACCTTGTGGTCGAGGCGCAGGATCTCGAGCTTTGGCTGCCAGTCGCCATTTCCGATCCGGTGGCGGGGCTGGTCGAGGACGAGGACGTTCGCCTCGGAGAGTCGCGCCGCGAAGGGGCCGGCAAGCTTGCGGGAGCGGATGGTCTTCGGTGCGCGGCCGGGAGGGAGCGTGGGGGATCCCTTGGCCGCCGGGGCGCCCTTCTTCGGGAATACGAAAATTCGGCTTCCGATGGCGGGGAGGGAGGTTCGGACGAGGCAGAGCCCGTCGCCGACGGAGGCGTTTGCCGGTGCGATGGAACCCGTTTCGGGGTTGAGTTCGAGCGGTTTGCCCGCGCAGGGGCCGGCAAAGGCGACGACGGCGTCGGCGCAGGCCTCTGTGCGGTCGCGGACCGGCTTGCGGAAATTGAAGTGGCTTGTGGAGCCGAGGAAGTTCTCCCCGGTGTTGCAGACGAAGAGGTAGCTGTTGCCGGCGTCCTCGCGGAGGAGGCAGAGGGCGGGGGCAAACTCGGTTCCCGTCGCAGCGTCGGCGATCGAGATGCGCCGGACCGCGTTCGAGAGGCGGACGACGAGGGCCTCGCCGGAAAGCCGCTCGCAGGTTGCGGCGAGGGACTTCGCGGCGGCGGAGGGGCGGGCGTCGACGAGGTCGGGCAGGTCGCCCGCGACGATGACGAGGCCGCCGGCCTTTCGAAGGCGCTGGAGGAGGACGAGCGTCGAGGCGCGGAGCGTGAAGGCGGAGGGGACGACGACGGCCTTGTAGGCGGCGCGACCGACGGCGAGCCTGCCGCCGGCGACCTTGCCGTGGCGGGCGAGAATGTCCTCGTCGCCGTAGTCGTAGTCGAGGTGCGCGGCGAGGAGACTGTCGGAAAGGACGCTGAAGTCGCGCTGGAGCCGGGCGATGCGCGGGTCGCGTTGCCAATTGGCCCCCGAGGTCTCGGTCCAGACGCTTTCAACGGGGTGCACGACGAGGATGTCGCGCACTTCCTCGCCGCGTGTCATTACGGCGTTCACGCGGCCGAAGTAGTCTTCGACCTTGCCGTAGAACTCCCACCAGGGGGACTGGTAGAAGACGGCGGCCGGGTAGTCGCGCTTGGCCTGAGCCTTCATCGTGTACCAGGCGAGGTGCTGGCAGCGGAGGTTGACGCCGAGGGCCAGCTGCCAGTCGCCGAGCGCCTTGTGGCCGGCGAAGGGGAAGTCCCAGCCCGAGCAACCGTAGGTTTCGGAGAGGCGCCACTTCTTTCCGAACTGGTGCGCGGCGGAGGAAAGTTGCTTGGCCGTCTGGAAGATGCGGGACGGCTCGGTGAGCTGGTCGATGCCGGGGGCCTGCATGTATTCGTAGCAGCGCATGCAGGAGCCGACGGTTGTCGTCTGGGAGACGAGGGAGTCCTCGGCGAGCACGTGGCCCGTGAAGTCGCAGTGGTGGCGTTCGCACCAGTCGCCGATTTGCTTGACGAAGCCCTTGACGAAGAGTTCGGCGAGGCAGTTGTTGAAGTCGAAGCGGAGTCGGCGCGCGTCGACGCCCGGCACATCGTAGATGATTTCGGGAATGCGGGCGACGATGTCGTAGCCCGCGAGCTTGCGGAAGGCGGCGGGAAGCTTGTCGGTCCAGGAGAGGAAGTGCACATTTTCCTTTCCGGACTCCGTCCAGACGGGCGGCTTATGGTTGGGTTCGTCGGTGAAGATCCCGGGTACGGAGCCGCCGAGGTCCCGGCCAAGATGACGGGCGTAGGCCTCGTGTGTGACGGCGATGAACTTCTTTGTTGCTTCGGGATTGAGGGTGTCGAGGTAGGTGGCGCCGTTGTACCAGGGGTCGGGCTTGTCCAGGACGATCTGGCAGAAGATGACGGACTCGCCTTTGGCCGGGGCGGGATCCCTGCCCGCGGGAACGCGGCGGATGTTTTCGGCCTTGCCGTCCGCGACACGGGCGGTGAATGCGGCGATGGCCTTTTGCTCCCTTAGGAAGGGGGCGGTGATTCTGGAGCCGGCGGGCTTGCCGAAGGAGGCGGGGACGAGGCCATCGGGGCAGGAGTGGACATGGAGGGTGCGGGCGCGGTAGCGGGGGTCGGAAGTGACGAATCCTCCGGCGGCTCCCGACGGCCAGCGATCCTCGTCGTAGAGCCAGGCGCGCATGTTGAGTTTCTTCGCTTCGTCCACGCAGGCGCGGACGCATTCGAACCAGCGGTCGGAGAGGTAAGGTGTGCGGAGGCCGACTCGCGCATGCATGAAAAAGCCGCCGAGGCCGGCTTCGTGCATGAGATTGATCTGTCGGCGGCAGGTTTCGGGGTCGAGCTCCCCGTTCCAGGCCCAGAAGGGGGCGCCGCGGAACTCGGCGCCGGGGTTGGCGAAGTCCGCGCGGAGCGAGGCGGGAAGGGAATCGGCCGCATTGGCGGCGTTTCGCTTTCGAGAGGCGGGGTCGGGCATGGAAAATCCTTTTTGCAGGGGTGACATGATGGCGTGGTGTCCGGACTATTTCGGAAGGGCGTGTCAAACGGCGTGTGCCGTCTGGTGGAAAAGGGCGTCGAGGACGGCGTCGTAGTCGGCGTAGGAGCGGCAGATGCGGATGCGGCGCCAGAGTTGGTCGGCGCGGGGGTAGACGGCGGCGTGGTAGCTCCAGAACTCCTTCATCCGGCCAAGGAAGGAGGCGGGGCCGAAGAGTTCGGCGCGGGTCAGTTCGCCGTAGTCGCGGACAAAGGGTTCGTAGGCTTGCCAGGCCGTATCGGCGGGGGGGGCGGCATCAGGCTCGTCAAAGGCGCGGCGGATGCGCCGGGCGAGGGAGGGGTCGGTGACCAGACCGCGGCCGATCATGAAGCCGGCGACATGGGGGAAGCGGGCGGCAAGGCGGCGGCAGTCATCGGGAGAGCGGATGTCGCCGTTGTAGACGACGGGGGCCTTTGCGGCGGCGAGACAGTCGGCGAATTCGTCGAGGTCGACTTCGCCCGTATAGCGCTGGGACGCTGTTCGTGCGTGGATGGTGAGTTCGGCGAGAGGGTAGGCGTTAAAGACATTGAGGCGCTCCAGGAGGAGACCGGGGTGGTCGATGCCGAGACGGACCTTGACGGAAAGGCCGGACGGAAAGACGTCGCAGCCGGCGTCGAGCATGCGGCGGAGGTTGTCGGCGTCGCGAAGGAGGCCGGCGCCACGGCCCTTTTTCACGATGAGCGGCCAGGGGCAGCCGGCGTTGAGGTCGCAGCGCGTGTAGCCGAGGTCGCGGACGGCGAGAAGCAGCGTGCGGAACTGCACGGGGTCCTTGCCGATGACTTGGGGGACGAGAGGGAGGAAAGTGTTCGCCTCGGGGAGGATGTCCGCGAGGTGGGTGGCCTTGATCTTCGAGCCGGCGATGGTCGTGAGGAAGGGCGACACCGCGCAGTCAGGCCCGCCGAAGTGCTTCATCAGGCATCGGAGGAACGAAAGATGGGTCACGCCGCGCAGCGGGGCGAGGATAAGTCGTCGGATTGTCGAATCGTCGGATTGTTGCATCCGCACAACTGTCAAACTGTCAAACCGTCAAACCGTCAAACTGTCAAACCGTCAAACCATTAGCGGTCGAGCGTGATGCGGCGCCTGAGGTAGGTGGGCACATCGAGGTCCTCGCCGTTGAGGATCGTGCCTTCGACGCCCTGGAAGCGGCCGCGGCCCGAGGCGCCGAGGGCGAGCTTGGAGTCGGCGCGGGTGCGGCGGCGGCGGGGACGGGTCTCCTCGGCGGGCGTCTGGAGTTCGTCGGCGACAGCCTCCTGGACCGCCTCGGAGGGGCGGATGGAGTCGAAGAAGAGGGCGACGAGGCGCAGGGCGCCGGCGTGGCGTTCGTCGAGGACAGTGGAGAGGTTGAAGGAGCAGGCGCCGGGAAGGGCGGAGCGGAGGCGCCCGGAGACGTCCGATAGTTCCGCGAGGCGCAGGTCCGCGCCGGCGAGGACGCCGACAAGGACGGCCTGGACGCCGTCGAGGGCGGGCGACGGGCCGA
>JAEEGL013167040.1_pt1 | contig 31084 bp, 22 predicted proteins | sample 9134231 | NCBI WGS metagenome assembly JAEEGL01 (sample SAMN16246548, study PRJNA631951) | gut metagenome | biome: gut microbiome; feature: rumen; material: fiber-attached | host: Bos | place: Iran: Karaj | collected 2018-10
ATATTATTTTCTATGTGGCCAATATCTGTTGCAATGGTAATTTTCTTACCTTTATGCAAGATATTAAATCCACATGGGTCTGCTGCATCATGAGGAATTGAAAAAGGATAAATATCTAAATCATTTATTGAAAAAGACTTATTTGATGTATAAAAAACTCTGTTTTCATCAATTATTTTATCTTTCTGACTCGGTAAGTTGTTTAATGTTTTTTTATTTATATAAACAGGAATATCATATTTTTGTGAAATGACACCTAAATTTTTAGTATGATCTGAATGTTCATGAGTTACTAAAATAGCATCTATTTCTGTTATATCAACATTAAAAGACGCAAGAGCGTCTAATATTTTTCTTTGACTTACTCCTGCATCTATTAAAATTTTTGTTTTATCTGTTTCTACAAATAAACAGTTTCCTGAACTGCCACTATATAAACTGCAAAAATTAAACATCTTTATACCTCTTTTATTCTAGTTAAAGGCTTCATCTGGTGTATATGAAACTCTTTCGATATTGGCTCCTAGTTTTCTGAATTTTTCTTCGATATTTTCATAGCCCCTATCAATATGTTCTATATTAAATACTTCTGTTACTCCGTTTGCAGCAATACCAGCAATAATTAAAGCTGCTCCTGCTCTTAAATCAGTAGCCGCAACAGGTGCACCATATAGGAAATCAACACCTTCGAATACTGCAGTTTTTCCTGATGTAGTTATCTTAGCACCCATCTTATTTAATTCTTGTGTGTATTGGAATCTTGAATCCCAAATACTTTCATTAATAATACTTGTTCCGGCAGACATTGCTAAACAAACACCAATTTGAGATTGTAAATCTGTAGGATAACCTGGATATGGTAATGTTTTTATATTAACTCCATTTGTTCTTTTATCCCACCAAACTCTAACATGGTCGCCGTTTGCATCTACATTTCCGCCCATTTCTTCTATTTTAGCTATTACAGGCTCTAAGTGTTTTGTTATACAATTTTTGACTGTAATATCACCTTTAGTTGCTATAGCTGCTAACATAAATGTTCCTGCTTCAATTTGATCTGGAACTATTGAGTAAACAGCATCTCCCTTTAATTCTTTTACACCATTGACTCTTATAACATCTGTACCAGCTCCACGAATATCAGCCCCCATAGTGTTTAAGAAGTTTGCTAAGTCAACTATATGTGGTTCTTTAGCTGCATTGTCGATTGTTGTAGTACCTTCAGCTAAAACAGCTGCAAGCATAACGTTCATTGTTGCTCCAACTGAAACAATGTCCATATAGATATTAGCTGCTTTAAGACCATCACATTTTGCTTCTATGCTTCCGCCTGAAACGTCAACAGTTGCACCTAGAGCTTCAAAACCTTTGATATGTTGATCTATAGGTCTAGGACCTAGATTACATCCGCCAGGCATTCCTATTTCAGCGTGTCCCATTCTACCAAGAAGGGCACCTAATAAATAGTAAGATGCTCTAAATTTTCTTGTCATTTCTAGTGGAGCAACTGTAGAAGTAAGATTTCTTGTATCTATTTGAACTGTGTGACGATTAATCCATGTGATTTTAACACCTAATGTTTCTAATATTTCGCAATATGATTTGACATCACTTATATTTGGCAAATTTTCAATAGTACAAATTCCATTTATCAATAATGTGGCTGGAATGATTCCTACGGCTGCATTTTTTGCACCACTAATTTTGACCTCTCCACGTAAAGGTGTAGGGCCAGTTATAACTAATTTCTCCAAATTTAAATCCCCCCAAACGGCATTTATTTATGATTTATGGGTAAAAACCCATTTAAAATTGTTTTTTTATCAGTGTCAATATACCACAAATCCTGATTTATAGCAAGATGTTAAAAATTTCGTATAAATAAAGGACTTGGAGAATTACTTTTTTCAAATTTGACTTTTAGGTCTAATATGTTGACTAAATTATTACAATATTATAATATAACTTTAATGATTTGATTTGTATTTTTGAGCAGAAAGGAGATTAAGAGAGTAAATGAACGAAAAGCTTGAAAAGGCAAGAGCTTTGGTTAAACAATATGGCCAAGAACATTTGCTTAAATATTATGACAAACTTAGTAAAGACAAGAAGGAAGAGCTATTAGACCAAATATTAACAATAGATTTTGATTTAATGGCTAAACTATACAAACAAGCAAAAAAACCAGTTACTTTAGAAAACGTAGAAGTTGAACCAATAGATTATGTTGATAAATCAAAACTAACTGTTGAAGAAACAAAACGTTATGAAGAAAAAGGTATTGCTGCTATCAAAGATAACAAATATGCTGTTGTAACAATGGCAGGAGGTCAAGGTACTAGATTAGGTCACACTGGACCAAAAGGTACATATGATATGGGACTACCATCTCATAAATCTTTATTTGAACTATTATGTGAAAATTTAAAAAGAGCAAGAAATAAATATGGTGTTGTTATTCCTTGGTACATAATGACAAGTAGAGAGAACAATGATGCAACAGTTAAATTCTTTAAGGACCATAAATACTTTGGATATCCAAAAGAAGCTGTAAAATTCTTTATCCAAGGTGAACTTCCAATGGTCGATACAAAAGGAAAAATCTTATTAGATGAAAACAAAATGGTTAAGAAAGCTGCCGATGGACACGGCGGAACACTTAAAGCACTAGGAAAGCAAAAGATACTTGATGAAATGAAGAAAAATGGAGTTGAGTGGATTTTTGTTAGTGGTGTAGACAATGTATTAGTAAAAAATATTGATCCTTTACTACTTGGAATGTCAATAGAAAATAAAGTTTTAGGATCAGTTAAAACAATCGAGAAAACAGACCCTAAGGAAAACGTTGGTGTTTTCTGTAGAAAAAATAAAAAAGTTGGTGTTATAGAATACACTGAAATTTCTGAAGAAATGGCTAATATGAGAGACAAATATGGTGCTTTGGTTTATGGAGATGGAAATGCTATATTCCACTTATATAATATCAAAGGGCTTGAAAAGGTAAGTGATATAAGACTTCCTTATCATACAGCTTTCAAAAAAGCAAAATATATTGATGAAAATGGAAAAGTAGTTGAACCTACTAAACCTAATGCATACAAATTTGAATTATTTATTTTCGACTCATATGAAATGCTTGATGATGTAGTAGTATTGAGAATTAAGAGAGAAGAAGAATTTGCACCTATTAAAAATAAAGAAGGACAAGATAGTCCAGAGACTGCAAGAAAACTATATACTGATTATTGGAATAAACAAAAGTATATGGAATTATACGAAAAATGGTGTGAAGATCCAGATATAGATGAAGCAACAAGGCAAGAATTACTTTCAATTAGAGGTGATGATGAAGAAATAAAAGACAGATTCTATAAATCTTTAGATTTTGGAACTGCAGGTCTTCGTGGAGTAATTGGAGCTGGTACAAACAGAATGAATAAATATGTGGTTTCTAAAGCTACACAAGGTTTAGCAAATTACATATTGAAGCAAGGAACAGAGAAAAAAGGTGTTGTAATTTCTTACGATTCAAGAAGAATGTCAAGAGAATTTAGCGAATATACAGCACTTTGCTTAAATGCAAATGGAATTCCTACATATTTAATGGATGAACTTCGTCCTGTTCCAATGTTATCTTTTGCAGTAAGAGAGCTAGGAGCTACTGCTGGAATTATGATTACAGCAAGTCATAATCCTCCACAATATAATGGATATAAAGTTTATTGGGATGATGGAGCTCAAATAGTTGCACCAAGAGATAAAGAAATAATAAATGAAGTAAATAAAATTACAGAATATTCAATGGTTAAAACAATGACTAGAGAAGAAGCTGGAGACAAACATTTATATCATGTTGTTGGAAATGCAATAGATAAGAGATTTAATGAAGAGCTATTTAAATTATCTCTTCACCCAGAAGTAACTCACGAAATGGGAGATGATATTAGAATTGTATATACTCCACTACATGGAGCAGGTAACAAACCAGTACAAAGAATATTAAATGATTTAGGATTTAAACATGTTTATGTAGTTCCTGAACAAGAATTACCTGATGGTAATTTCCCAACAGTTGATTATCCAAACCCTGAAGATCCTAAAGCATTTGAATTGGCACTAAAATTAGCAGATAGAGTTAATGCTGATATAGTTTTAGCAACAGACCCTGATGCTGATAGACTAGGTATATTTGTAAAAGATGATAAAGGTGAATATATTCTATTTAATGGAAATATGACAGCTTTATTAATTGCAGAATACATATTATCACAAAGAAAAGAACAAGGAACTCTTCCAAAAAATGGAGCAATTATAAGAACTATAGTTTCTTCAAAACTTACAGATGCAATTGCAGAAGAATATAAAATGAAATTAATCGAAACACTTACAGGATTTAAATACATTGGTGAACAAATGAGATTATTTGAACAAAATAAGAAATATGAGTATGTGTTTGGATTTGAAGAAAGCTATGGATGCTTAGTTGGTACTCATGCTAGAGATAAAGATGGAATAGTTGCAGTAATGATGCTTTCAGAAGCAGCTGCTTATTATAAGAAACAAGGAATATCTTTATGGGATCAAATGGTAAATATTTATAAAAAATATGGATTTTATAAAGAAGCTCAAGTTTCAATTGTGATGAAAGGTGCTGAAGGAGCAGAAAAGATTCAATCTTTAATGAAAGAAATTAGAGAAAATCCAATTAAATCATTTGGTAAGTTTAAAGTTAAGAGCATTATGGATTGTCAAATTGGAACTAAGAAAGATGTAGCAACAGGAAAAGAAGAAAAGGTTAAACTTCCTACTTCAAATGTTCTTTATTATGAACTTGAAAATGATGAGTGGTGCTGTGCTAGACCATCTGGAACAGAACCAAAAGTTAAATTCTATATGGGAATTAAAGCAAAATCTTTAGAAGAAGCTGAAAAGAGATTAGATGATCTTAAAGCAGAAGTTTTAAAGAAGTTTGAAAAATAAGAAATAAAAAAGCTGACCATTTAGGCCAGCTTTTTTTATTTGTCTATATTGGGGTCTAAAATGTATTTTCTATTGATTTTTTATTAAATCTATAATAGAATGACGATACTACTTATATTATTTTATGAGGTGGTAAGGATGTTTCAAAATATAGCTGCAGAGCGTAGCTTAAATAAAGAGGATGTTAAAGTAAATAATAATTCGATATTTAGTTTGAAAGGACTATTTCTATGCATAGCATCATTTTTGATTTCTATGGTGTCTTTAAAGAATGGAATGGCTCCTTTTTCTATAGCTATTTTAATTGCTGTTTGCAGCAGTAGTATTCCTGCTGGAGCAATCTTTTTTACCACGTCATTAGGTGTTTTAGCTGGAAGTGGTCTTGAATCATTTGTGATGTATCTAATTAACATTGCGGTATTTTTAATTTCTATTGTTATTTTTAGACCTATTGTTCAACCAGATAAAAATGAAATTAGTAAATTAGGAAGAAATCTTGTAATATCAATGCTTGTTACATATTATATAAGACTTTGGTTTAGACATGCGATAGTGGAAGATTATTTATTTGTGCTTGCAAATGTTCTTCTTTCATATTCTTTCTATAAGGTTTTTGTTAATAGTTTTAACATTATAGATAGAATAGAAGCAGGAGATAACTCCTTTGCATCAACTCTTGAGGAATTGATTGCTGCTGGGATTCTTATAACTGTTGCATGCGCAAGCTTTGCTAAATTTGGTTTTATTGGAGCAATTATTGTAAGAATAGTTGTAATGTTTTTTATAATGCTTTTTGCGTGGAAAAATGGTCCATTAGTTGGTATGGCTTTTGCTTCGAGTAGTGGATTAATATTAGGTGCAATTGGAATTATTGAACCTATGACAATTCTTATTTATACTATTGCAGGAGTGTGGGCTGGATTTTTAGGAGGCTTAGGTAGACTGCCTGCTATTATTACTTTTTTACTATTTGCGATAGGCATTAATGTGATTTTAGATCCTGAATATATTACTTTGATTAATATGATTGAATATGTAATAGCATCTGTATGTATATTATTTGTTCCAGGTGGATTAGTTATTCCAGTTGAAGATTTATTTAGAAAGTATACCGCTTTTGAAAAGGTTGAAAACAACAAATTAGAATCCGGAAAAACAGATGAAGAAAGAATAGGAAAACTTGAGAAAACAGTAAGCAAGATTGCTAAAAGATATGGCTTTGAAAAATCTACATTAGTAGCTGAAATGGAAAACATTAATAGAAGCAAAGAGTCTTTTATAGAAGATTTATTCAATAATTTAGATGCATTTCCAAATAATATTTTATATGAAGAATTAATAAATACAGATAATGGAATTGTTGATGATATTTATATGGTTCTAACAGATGATAATGAAGTTACTAAAGAAGATATTGCTAAAATATTTGAAAAGAGAAAAGTAATATTAGACTTTAATGGTAACTTAGCTATAAGAGAAGATGTTAATCAAGTAGTTAGAATAGTAAACAGAACATATAGAATAAATGAAAGAAACTTCGAATGGAAAAATAGATTAAGTGACAAAAAAGAAAAAGTCGCTAAAAAGCTAAAGGTTGTAAGTACACCTGTTTCAAAACTTGTTCCAGAAAAAACTGTAGAACAAGAAAACAAGATGTCAGATTTAGAAAAAGCAATTAAATTAGACTTGAAAGTAAAACAATTAGATTGCAAGCAAATTAATGTTAAACAAACACCTGAAAATAAATATTATATTGATATATTGTTTGATCGAAAGATTGAAGGAAAAGAAAAGATAAAAACAATAGAAAGTGTATTAAATACACACTGTACAAATAAAATAGTATTTTTAAAGGATACTGCCAATATTAGTGATAACTTATATATGCAAAAATACATATCTGAAGATACATTAACTATACAAGTTGGAATAGCTAAACTTCTAAGTCCACAAAGAGAACTTGGATCTGGTACTTTAAATGTTAAACTTTTAGATAATAAACAATTAGTTGCGTTGAGTGATAGTAGAGAAGGATTAAAAGCTAGTAAGGAAGTTTTAGGAATATTAAAACATGACTTGGCAAATGGATTTGAAGATGTAGATTCTAAGATTGTTATAGAATCTTCATTAGAAAATGCATTAGAGCCATTAAAAGCTAGTTTAGATATGTTATGTTTTGATTTATTTAGTGGCAAGGTATCTTATATTAAAGAAGGAAGTATGCCTACATATATTAAGAAAAGCAGTGGTATTGATAAGATTGTATCAGATATGTCCATTAATCAAGAACTGGATATATCAAGAATAGAGACTAAATCTCTTAAAATAGAGCCTGGACAAACTTTTGTAATGCTAAGTAGAGGAATAGTAGAAACACACAAAAAAGAACAGTCAGATGAGTGGTTTAGAAAAATCTTAGAAAGTACTAATATAAGTACTAGTAAAAAGATGGCAGAAGCACTGCTTGAGAAGGTGATTAGCAATAGTTTCGAAAATGTTAATAAAGATATGTATATTGTAGTTATAAAAATTGCAAACAAAACAAAATAAGAATAAAAAGGACTTATAAAATAAGTCCTTTTTTTGTCTTAAAAGTATTGAATAATAAGGAAAAATTTGATATAGTACGCTTATGAAAATAGGTTTAATGGAGGACCGTATGAGAAGAAGTAGAGGTAGAAGATTTGACGATGAACCTAAGCTAAACATGAAAAAAGTAGCGGCAACAATACTTGCTTTTGTGGTTATAGTTCTAGTTATATCTTCATTAATCATGGCACTAAAGAAGAGAAATGAAGGATTAAAACCGATACAAAATGTTGAATATTTTGCAGCATATAGTAATTCTAAATGGACTGTTATAAATAGTAATGGTGAACAACTTAATAATATTTCATATGATGAGATTATAGTTGTACCTGATTCTACAAAAAATGTTTTTATAGTTACTTATGATGTGGATTATTCTAATAAAACAGCTAAAACAAAAGCTATCAATGAAAATAACGAAACATTATTTTCAGGACATGATAATGTAAGTGCAATATTGAATTACAATGCATCAGATGATGTTTGGTATAACAAGAATGTACTTAAATTTTCTAAAGATGGTAAATATGGTTTAATTGATTTTAGTGGAAAAGAAGTTTTAAGTGCAGAATATGATGACATTACTTCTATGTATGGAATAGAAAACACATTAATCACAAAAAAAGATGGAAAATATGGTTTATATAATTCATCTTCAAATACAACTATAACTTCACCAACTTACGCAGAAGTAAGTGCTTTTGGAAAAAGCTATAATGAAGGGTATATTGTAAAAAATCAAGAAAACGGAAAATTCGGATTATTAGGATCAGAAGGAAAAGTTATTCTAAATCCAGAGTATGATGCTATAAGAAAAGTTTCTGGAGATGGAAAATATGTTGTATCTTCAACAGGAAGAGATAAAGTTATTGATTCTACAGGAAATGTAATATTAGAAGCTGGATTTGATGAAGTTGTTTCTATTAGTGGAGATGATTTATTAATTAAGAAGGCTAATAGATATGGAGTTATAACAACTTCTGGAGAAACAGTAATAGATGCAGCATTTGAATATATGAAACATAGCTATGGTGAATACTATATCGTAGGAAATGGCGGAAAATATGGAGTAATTAATTCAGCTAAAGATGTTGTAATAGATATTAAATATGATGCAATTGAGTACAGAAACGATATTACATCATTTGTATGTGATAACAGTGATTATACTTCAGATATTTATGGTAGAGATTTCACATATAAAGTTACAGGAACAATAAATAAAGTAGATACTTCTTTAGGATATATTCGTTTTAGAGAAGGCTCAGATTATAAATACTATAATTTGCAATGGCAAGAAATTAGTAGTAAAGATGCTTTAAAAGACAACAACTTATTCTTAATTAAAGAAAACGGTAAATATGGATATGTTAATAAGGATGGAGCAAAAGTTGTTGATTGCATTTACGATGATGCTACAGAACAAAACAAATATGGATATTCAGCAGTTATGGTTAATGGAAAATGGGGCTGTTTAGCACAAAACGGATCAGTAGTAGTTGAACCATCAATTACTATAGAAAACAGTACTCAAGCTAATTTCATTGGCTCATGGCATATGTCTGATTTATTAGAACTTAATTGCTATACAAAATAAAATAATAAAAGTACAAAAGAGGAGATAAATAGTGGAACTATCATTTAAATATCAATATACGTATTTTTTACACCCATATATTATAGAACCCGAAAAGTATGAAAAATACATATTGAAATTAGTTAAAGATAAGAAAACAACACTTAGAATATTCGAAAAAGAAAAGGATTTAGATTTGTATAACTTCTTTAATCCGACAATTAGAGAAAATCTATTTCCAACTTTTGAAATAAGAGGACAAGAATTAAAAGACTTTAAAAAGCTTAAACCAGATAAATTGGCAAAAGTTTTAGCAAGTCATTCTTGCGTTTGTTTTGAATACATGTTAGGAACAACTTCCGAGGGAAGCGTTGAAAGTGAGAATTCTGTACAATTTTCAATTCCTAAAATAGACATTATTTGTTTCAATACAGGCATTTGTTTTTTAAGTATTAAAACTAATGTTGAAGATACTGAAAGATTTGCAGATTTGCTAAATTTCAACTATAAATTTAAAGAAATTAATAGTGAATTTGTAGGTTTAAAACAATATGAAAATATAAACATTACACCAAGAGAATTAGATAGTGTATTGGAAATTAATTCTCTCATAAAGGAATTTGCGGGAACAACTGAAGTTGAAGGAAGTGTAGAAAATAAATTCTATACATTCGGATATGCCTGTGTTCCTAATGAAAATTGGAATGATAGAAATGAATTTGAAAATTTTGAAAATGAATTTTTGAAGTATGTAAATACATTTCCAAGTAATTATATTACAGATTTAAATAAAGAAAGTGAAGAACAAAACTTAAGTGTTATTTCTAAATTAAAATATTCAAGGACAGGTGTAACTAAATCAAATTGTAATGTTCTTTGTTCTGCCGTTGATATGTATAATTACACAAAGTTGCCATATGAGTATGAGACAATGATTTTTTATACATATGTTTTAAGATTATATCAGAAAATCTACTTAAGATATGTTAATGATCAATTTAAGAGATATAGTAAAATATTAAAAATCAGAAAAAGTTTTATAGAATTTACTAAAACATTATGGGCAAAAGATGTTACAACTGACGACACAGGTACATTGTATTACAAAATCTTAGGTAATACCTTTGAATTAGATGAGTTATTTGAGCAAATAAGAAAAAAGTATGAAATAATATATAAAGATTTAGATATTGAGAAAAATAATAGAAACTATAGTGTTTTAGTTATGCTTCTTATTCTTTCAATGATAACAAATACATTTACAATTATTGCATACATTTTTAACTAGCAAAAAAAGTGTATTTGGATTTTGGAGGTATTAATTTGAAAATTGCTTGTGGTACAGACATAATTGAAATAAAAAGAGTTAAAAATGCAGTAAATGAGCTTGGAGAGAAGTTTCTTCATAAGATTTTTTCTGATGAGGAGATTAACTATTGTGAAGCGCATGGTGATAACAAATATGAACATTATGCTGCTAGATTTGCTGTTAAAGAAGCAACTTTTAAGGCAATAAACAAGATTAAGAAAGAAGAAATCCTGGAGTGGAAAAAGTTTTTTGTTAAAAATCTTGATGGCGGAAAGCCATTAATATTAATCGAGGATGATGAACTTAAGAAGAAAATAGTTGACATAGATGTAAGTATTTCCCATTGTAAAGATTATGCAATGGCAACAACAGTTATAATCTATGAGTAGGAGGAACTATGAGAAAAAATAAAGGAATAACAATGCTTATCTTAGTATTCATGGTAATTATATTATTGATAATTGCTGGAGTTGCATTAAGGTATGCTGTTGGTAAAAAAGGAGCTTTCGTTCTAGCTTCTGAAGAATCATTTAGGTTTGATATGCAACAGATTAAAGAGGCAGTTGATAGAGAACAAACACAATATGATTTAGAAGAGGAAAAAAGTTCATATGCATTTACTAAAAACAAAGAAGCTCAAATATTAGAACAATATTTGGATAAAATGAGGATTAGAGCTTTTTATGTGAAACAACAAAAAAGGTTAATACTTACAGTTTATTACGATCCAACTAAATTTACTCCTGAACAACAATCAATAATGCAAAGCCTAGGTTTTGTTGAACAAGTATTTGAACCAGCAGAGGATACTAATACAACAAATACTGTAATTAATGGTGGTAATACTACAGGTAATACCGTAGGGAATACTGTTTATGTAGTAAATCAAGTAGGACAATAAAAAGATAAAAAGAAAATCCCATGGGAAATCATGGGATTTTTTTTATACTTTTAATTTTTTAATGTTTTTAACTTCTTTATATAATTGATCGATATGTGCTTTTCTTTCTTGATAAGAAATCTTATATTCATTTAAAATGTTTTCAAAGTTATCTAAAGTTTCACCTGGCCTAAAATATAATGCTGCTTCTTGGCTTAGATAATCTTTTTTATCTTCATTTTTAGTTGCCAAATATTTTTGGTAAATTCCTTCAATTTTATTTAATCTAGTAACTTCTGCCTTTAAGAAATCTAAGTATTCAATTCTTTGTGATATTTCATATTCAGTATCTTCTTGGATTACTTTAAATAAAGCTCTTACTATTTTCTTGTCTATTTTTCCTACTTGAGCATCTTTTATAATCATTTTAACGCCTTCTTTTTCAGTGACTGGTTGAGCGTTTTCTATTAATATATTTAAAGTATCTATGATTCCAACGTGAGTTTTGTATTGTCTTTTAGCTGTTATAGCTTCAAATTCATCTGCAACTCTTATTATTTGTGCTTCATATGGAATGTCTTTTCTTGTTAATTTGTTTGGATATCCAGTACCATTTAAAGCTTCATGGTGATATAAAGCACCTGCTGCATATGGACGAAGTTTTAAGTCTTTCATACACATATTATAACCAATAGTTGTATGTGTTTTCATAACTTCAAATTCTTCATCTGTTAATTTGGTTGGTTTTTGCAAAATAGATGAAGGAATAAACATTTTACCAATATCATGTAGATATGCACAAATTGTGCAATAGATGGTAAAAGGCTCTCCAACTCTTAAGTATTCACATAGTCTACAAGTAATATTAGCAACGTTTTCACTATGACGTCTTGTATAAGCATCTAGACCATCTAAACATGCTAATTGATAACGCATTGCATGGTCTAAATTGTATGATTTTAATGCGGTACGATCATAAAAATCAAATTCGTCTTTCATCTTTATACTCCTAATCTTTCGTAAAATAAACTATCTGTATTTATAATATCAAAAAACTGATTTTTAAGTCAATTATATTTACCTATTTGCTTGAATAAATTTAAGTTTTAATATATTATAAAAATGCTTTATTTTAAGTAATAACAATAAAAACGATTAAGAAAGAGAGTAGCTAGAAAGATGTATCTTAAAAGAATAGAGTTGCAAGGATTTAAATCTTTTGCTGATAAAACTGTATTAGAATTTATGCCTGGAATTACTACTGTTATAGGACCAAATGGTTCTGGTAAGAGTAATATTTCTGATGCCATTAGATGGGTTTTAGGTGAGCAAAGCATGAAATCTCTTAGAGGAAATAAAACTGAAGATGTTATTTTTGCTGGGACTCAAAACAGAAAATCCCTAGGGTTTGCAGAAGTATCTATGGTTATAGATAATAGTGATAATAAACTTCCTATTGAGTATCAAGAAGTGACAATTACTAGAAAACTATTTAGAAGTGGTGAGTCAGGATATTTTATTAATAAAACTCCTTGTAGATTGAAAGACGTACTTGAACTTTTTATGGATACAGGTATTGGTAAAGATGGATATTCAATTATAGGACAAGGAAAAATAGATGAAATCTTAAGCAACAAATCTGAAGAAAGAAGACACATTTTTGAAGAAGCTGCTGGTATAGTTAAATATAGAACAAGAAAAGAAGAATCTGAAAAGAAATTAGAACAAACAAAGTTAAATCTTTTAAGAATTAATGACATAATTACTGAAATAGAAAGTAATATAGAACCTACTAAAGCACAAGCGGAAAAAGCGAAAGAATTTTTAAGAATAAGAGATGAATTAAAATCTATCGAAATAGGATTATTTATTCATAATATAGAAGAATATAAGAAGAAAATAGAAGATATTACTAATAATCAAGATATTTTTAATACACAACTTACTCGTGAAAATGAAAGACTATCAAACTATCAAGAACTTAAAGAAGAATTAAAACAAGCAATTGATGATATTACATTAAAGATTGAAGAAATGCAGAATTTAGGATTTGAAAATGATAAGAAAAAAGAACAAATAAATTCTGAAATAAACTTAAATTTAGAAAAGATTTCTCATAATAAAGAAAATCATGAAAGATTAGATAAAGAAATTGAAGAAAACAATAATAAGATTGCTGAATTAGAAGAAGAAAAGAATCAAAAAGCTGATAAGAAAACATCTTTAAGAGAAAATAAAGAAAAGTATGAAAAAGAATTAGAGGAAAAAGAGGCTGCCCTAAAGAAAATAACGGATTCTATGTCTCAAAAAGAATTGGAAATCGAAGGAAAGAAAAAGCAAGTTGATGATAATACTGAATCTAAATTTGAGATTTCTAATGAAATATCAACATTAATTGCAAATGTAGACAATTCTAATGAAAGATTAAAACAAGTTAAACAAGAAATAACAAGTAATATTTCAGAAGTAGATGCAGCAAGACTAAATAAATCGGAAATAATGAAGACTTTTGCCGAAATAGAAGGTAAAAGAAATACGATTACATCAGGACTAAAAAAACATGAAGATAAAAAGACAGAAATCGATACTAAATTAAAAGATTTTGATGTAAAGATAAATCAGGCTGAATCTGAAATAAGAATTAAAGATTCTAGGTTAAAATTCCTAATTGAAACAGAAAAAGAAAAAGAAGGATATATCAATAGTGTAAAGGCAATTCTTAAAGATTGTGATAAGAATGCAAGCTTAAAGAAGGGCGTACATGGAGTATTAGCAAATCTTATATCTGTTCCAAAAGAATATGAAACAGCCTTAGAAATGGCTCTTGGCCAAAGTATGCAAAACATAGTTACAGATTCAGAAGAAGATGCTAAAAAGTTAGTAAATCATTTAAGACAATTTAATTTGGGTAGAGCAAGCTTTTTGCCAATAACATCTGTTAAAGGAAAGAAATTAGAAAAATTAAAACAAGAAAAAGGAGTTATTGGAATTGCTTCAGATCTTGTTAAGTTTGATAAGAAATATGAAAATATAGTTTTAAATCTGTTAGGTAGAACTGTAATAGTAGATAATATGGATAATGCTATACCAATAGCTAGAAAAAATAGTTATGGCTTTAGGATAGTAACGCTAGAAGGAGATATATTAAATCCAAGTGGAGCAATTTCTGGTGGTAGTGTTTCTAAAAAGACAGTAAATATATTAGGCCGTTCAAGAGAAATAGCAGATTTAAAGAAAGAAATAACTTCTTTAGAAAAGAAGATTGCTAAATTAAAAGATGAAAAGAAAGAATTTGAAAATAAGAATAAAGAAACAATTGAAGAACTATCAAAATTAGAGACAGAATTACAAGAGTTTGAAATAGTGTATGCAACTGAGAAACAAAAAGTAGTTGCTATTGAAGATAGTGTATCTAAAGCGGAAGCTAGACTTGAAAAGTTTAGAAATGAAGAAAAAGCTATAAATGAACAATTAGAAATTAACAAAAAGATGCAAGAAGAATTAAAAGCTAAAATTCAAGAATTAGATGCTCAAAGTGAAGAATTAACAAAAGAGATTACAGCTTTTGCAGAAGATAATAAAGATAATCAAAAACAAGTTGATGATTTAAATTTTGATATTACAAACTTGAAGATATCTGTATCTTCATTTGATGAGAGTGAAAGCTCAATTGAAGAACTTGTTGAAAGAATAGATTTAGATATTGAAAATACTAAGAAATCATCTGAAAATAAGGAAGAACAAAAGAAACAATTATTAGAAGATAATAAAAACTTAGAAGAAAAAATTGAAGAGTTAAAAAAGACTATAGAAGAACTTACTTTAGATGTATCAAATAGTGGAAGTAAAGTTGAAGAGCTTAAAAAAGATAGAGTAGCTAAAAACGAAAAGCTATCTGGTGTTGAAGATGATATATTATCACAAATAGAAAAGATAGATGATTTGAAAGCACAAATAAATAAAGCAGATGTCAAACTTTCTAAAATAGAAGTTGAAAAAGAGCAAATCATTACTAAAATGTGGGAAGAATATGAATTAACACCAAATGATCCTGGTGAATATGAGAAACCTAAGAATGTTCATGAAGTACAAAAAAGAGTTAATGTTTTAAGACAGAACATGAAAGACTTAGGAAGTGTAAATATTGATTCTATAGAAGAGTATAGAAAACTAAAAGAACGTTATGATTTTATGTCAGAACAACGTTTAGATTTAGAAACTACCGTAAGTAAACTTCGTGCAGTTATAGCTGATATGACAGAGACAATGAAAAAACAATTTAGTGAAAGATTTAAACAAATCAATAAGAATTTCTCAGAAGTATTTGTTGAATTATTTGGTGGAGGAAAAGCAGAACTTAGATTAACAGATGCTGATAATGTATTAGAGTCAGGAATAGAGATTGAAGTTCAACCACCAGGAAAAAAATTACAAAACATGTCTCTTTTATCAGGAGGAGAAAGAGCTTTTACAGCAATTGCATTATTATTTGCAATACTTAAGATAAACCCTGCACCTTTCTGTGTGTTAGATGAAATTGAAGCTGCACTTGATGATGTAAATGTTTATAGATTTGCAGAATATTTAAGAAAATTCTCTGATAATTCACAATTCTTAGTAATAACACATAGAAAAGGAACTATGGAAGTTGGAAATACTGTTTATGGTATTACAATGGAAGAAAATGGTGTTTCTAAACTACTTTCTTTAGATCTTAAAAAATAAAAGGAGTAATAGATGGATTTTTTTGATTCACATGCACATTATAATGATGAATACTTTAAAGATAAAAAAGATGAATTAATACCAAATATGTATAAAGATGAAATAACCAATATAGTTTGCGCGGGATATAACTTGGCTGGGTCCAAAGAAGCTATAGAAATAGCAAATAAATATCCACATATATTCGCAACTTGTGGAATTTCACCAAACGATATTGAAAAGCAAGTGGAAAAAGATATCGAAGAAATAGAAAACTTGGCAAAAAATAAAAAAGTAGTTGCTATTGGAGAAATAGGACTTGATTATTATTGGAATAAAGATAATAAAGAGTTACAAAAACAAGTTTTTATTAAACAAATCGAGTTGGCAAACAGACTTAATCTTCCAATAGTAATTCATACTAGAGAAGCGGTTATGGATACTTTAGAAATACTTAAGACACATCCAGTAAATAAAAAAGGTGTATTTCATTGTTGTCCATTAAATCAAGAATTGATAAAAGAAGGATTAAAATTAGGTTTCTATATTTCTTTTAGTGGTAATGTGACATTTAAGAATGCTAAATCTGCAGGGTGTATAGAACTTGTTCCACTAGATAAAATATTAATAGAAACTGATAGTCCTTATCTTTCTCCAGAACCTCATAGAGGAGAAAAGAACACGTCATTAAATGTAAAATTAGTAGCTGCAAAAATAGCTGAAGTAAAGAATGAAAAAATCGAAAAAATTGCTGAAATTACAAGAAAAAATGCAAAGAGTATATTTAATATAGAATAAAAGAAGCTTTTAAAAAGCTTCTTTTATTATGCAGTAGTATTTAAATAAGCTAAAAACCTTGAAATAAAGGAAAAATCAATGTATAATAGATATGCTAAATTTGAAAAGAGGAGATATTTATGTTTCAAAAGTTAGAAGCAGTAGAAAAAAGATATGAAGAGCTAAATAAGCTAATCAGTGATCCAGAAGTGATTTCTAGACAAAATGAATGGAAAGAACTTATGAAGGAACACAGCGAATTAGTTGATATAGTTGCAAAATATCGTGAATATAAGAAAACTGAAGCTGCTATGAAAGAAGCTGAAGAAATGCTTTCAGATAAAGATTTAAAAGAACTAGCTGAAATGCAAATGGATGAATGTAGAGAAAAGCTTCCTAAAATAGAAGAAGAATTAAAAATATTACTTATCCCTAAAGATAAGGATGATGAAAAGAACATTATTTGTGAAATCCGTGGTGGTGCTGGTGGTGAAGAAGCCGCACTATTTGCCGGAACATTATTTAGAATGTATTCTATGTATGCAGAAAGAAAACATTGGAAACTTGAAGTTTTAAATGAGAATGCAACTGAACTTGGTGGTTATAAAGAAATATCTTTTATGATAACAGGAAAAGGTGTATATAGTAGATTAAAATTCGAAAGTGGTGTTCATAGAGTTCAAAGAGTTCCAGATACAGAAAGTAGTGGTAGAATTCATACTTCGACTGCTACAGTTGCAGTATTACCAGTTGTTGAAGATGTTGAAGTTGAAATTAATCCTGCAGATGTAAGAATGGAAGTTTTTAGAGCATCAGGTGCTGGTGGACAACATGTTAATAAAACATCATCAGCAGTAAGACTTATTCATGAGCCAACTGGAATTGTTGCTGAATGTCAAACAGAAAGATCACAAGTGCAAAATAGAGAATATGCAATGAGACTTTTAAAATCTAGAATTTATGAAATGGAAAAACGCAAACAAGATCAAGAACTAGCTAGTGAAAGAAGATCACAAGTTGGTGCTGGAGATAGAAGCGAAAAGATTCGTACATATAATTATCCGCAAGGAAGAATTACAGATCACAGAATAGGATTAAGTATTTATCAAATGGATGATTTTCTAAATGGAAATTTAGATGAAATGATAGATGCTATTACGGCATATGATAGAGCTGAAAGATTAAAAGGTGAACAAGAATAAAAAAACGCTAACCTAAAGGTTAGCGTCTTTTTTTATATTTATTGTTCTTCATTATCTTTTTTAATTATTTTATTGTATTGAACTAAAGAAAATGTTCCAAGTGTTAATGTTAATAAAAGAATTAATGCAAAATTGAAATATGAATCTTCAATACCAGTATGAGGAATATTTTCATTAGAATTTGAAGGTGTTATTGGTTGATATGCATTATTAACAGGTCCAGCTGGTTCAGTTTCTTCAGGTGTTTCATTAACTACAGTATTGTTTGCTGCGTTAGTTGTATTATTTGCTGTATTTGCGGTATTATTTGTCTTGTTTGTTGATATGGCTGTAGCATTTACATTTTGTGTGAATACTACTATTGCAAGAATAGCAACTAAAAGGACAAACGCTCTTTTTACGTTTTTCATTTGTGTTCCTCCCTTTTTTTATAAAAATAAAAATTATAAACTCGTTTAATTAAGTACATTTTACAAATAACCAAATTATAATGTCAATACTTGTAACACAAAATTAATATAAAAAAGATAGCTGTAATTCTATTTACAAAAGAAGATATTTTTTATATAATGCAAACAAGGTTTCGTATAAAAAATGCGCGACTTTTTCTTTTGATAAAAACTAAGGAGAACTATGATGGATGAAATAATTGAAGAACTTAACGACAAACAAAAAGAAGCAGTTCTTGCTACGGATGGCCCTTGTTTAGTTATTGCAGGTGCTGGTAGTGGAAAGACAAAGGTCTTAACTCATAAAATAGCATATCTTATGAGAGAAAAAGGTGTAAGACCATGGAATATATTAGCAATTACATTTACTAATAAAGCTGCAAATGAGATGAAGGAAAGGGTAGAAAATCTAGTTGGAGAAGTAGCAAAAGATATGTGGATTGGCACATTTCATGCTATTTGTGTAAGAATATTAAGAAGATATATAGATAGAATTGGTTTTACTTCTTCATTTATTATCTTTGATACTTCAGATCAAAGAACTTTAGTAAAACAATGTTTAAAACAATTAAATGTTGATGATAAAATGTTTAATGACAGAGCAGTTCTTGCTGAAATATCAAATGCCAAAAATGAAATGTTAGAACCAGAAGGGTATAAATTAAGAACCAATGGTGAAATAAGAAAAGAAACTATTGCACAAATTTATTCTATGTACCAAAGAAAACTAAAAGAAAATAATGCAATAGATTTTGATGATATTATTAATTATACAATTAAAATAATGTCTGAAAATCCTGATGTATTAGAAGAATATTCAAATAAATTTGAATATGTATTAGTAGATGAGTATCAAGATACAAATAAAGCACAATTTACTTTAGTTTCTATGATTGCATCAAAACATGGAAATATAACTGTTGTTGGTGATAATGATCAAGGTATTTATTCTTTTAGAGGTGCAGATATTACCAATATCTTAAATTTTGAAAAAGATTTTAAAGGAACTAAAATAATTAAACTTGAACAAAACTATAGATGCACACAAAATATATTAGATGCTGCAAACCATGTTATTAAAAATAATGAAACTAAATATGAGAAAAAGCTTTGGACTGAAAATGGAAAAGGCGAAATGATTAGCATATATAGAGGCGACAATGAATATGATGAAGCAAATTTTATTGTAGAAAATATTAATAGACTTCGTAGAGAAGAATATATGACATATAATGATTTTGCAGTTCTTTATAGAATGAATAGTCAATCACGTAGTATAGAGGATATTTTAAGAAGAGAAGATATCCCTTATAAAATTGTTGGTGGATTAAAATTCTATGAAAGAAAAGAAATAAAAGATATTATTGCATATTTAAGATTGATACAAAATCCAAATGATAATTTATCATTAGTTAGAGTTATTAATGAACCTAAAAGAGGAATTGGCAGAACAAGTTTAGATAAGGTAGAACAAATTGGTAATGAAACTGGCAATTCTATGTATGAAATAATAAAAAGAGCAGATGAGTTTGGACTAAATAGAGTATTTTTAAATTCTAGAGAGTTTATTTCACAAATAGAGTATTTACAATCTAAAAAAGAAGAAGTAAATATTTCGGATTTGATTAAAGAGACATTAAAACAAACAGGATATACTAAAGCCCTAGAAGATGAGGATACTGCCGAAGCAGAGAGCAGAATAGAAAACTTAGAAGAATTTTTAACTGTTGCGATGGAGTTTGAGGAAGAGAATGCAGAAAATACATTAGAGGACTTTTTAGAGGGGATTACATTATCTTCAGATATAGATCAAACTGATGACACTGAAGATTCTATAACATTAATGACGTTACATAGTGCTAAAGGATTAGAGTTTCCTGCTGTTTTTTTAGTGGGTATGGAAGAAGGAATATTCCCTGGTTACAAATCAATAAATGAACCAAAAGAACTAGAAGAAGAAAGAAGACTTTGCTATGTTGGTATAACAAGAGCTAAAAGACATTTATTTATTAGTTGCGCTAGACAAAGAACAATATTTGGTTCAACAAGTTGTAATCCTGTTTCTAGATTTGTTGAAGAAATACCTAAAGAGTTGTTAGAAGGATACAATGAGTTCTTTGGTGATACTGAAAACAGAAATGCATTTGGTGATTCAAATTATGAATGGAAATATGGCTCTGGAAGCGGATTTGGATATAATGCAGATGTAAATAATTATAAGGTTGATAAATCAAGTTTGAAACCAAAACCAGAATTTAGCTTTAGAAGTGCTGAAAGCTTTTTACAAAACTTAAATAAAAAACCTACTGGCTCAAATGTTGATGTAAGTATCTATCAAGCAGGCCAAAGAGTTTATCATAAGAAGTTTGGAGAAGGAAAGATAAACTATGTCGAACCAGAGGGAGATGATGTTAAAGTAGATATTACATTTGATAAAGCAGGGCACAAGAGGCTAATGGCTAAGTTTGCAGGGCTAGAAATATTAGATTAAAAACTAAAGCATATATTTTGAAATATTTCAAAATATATGCTTTTTTGTAAACAAAAATTAAAATATAAAGTATTTCCAAGAATGAGGCTATATGATATAATAAATGCGTATAATTGTTAGAGGTGAGAAAAAATTGAACCAAATATTGGATAGAACATCTTCTAAAAAGAATAATAATGGTGCTAGGAGAAATCCTAAAGATACACCTAAAATTGTTAAGGTATATGCTGCCTTGATGATTATTTTTGCGCTTTGTTTAATAGGAACAGGTGGATATACATATTATGATAATAATATGAGAAATGTTCCTCAACAAGAAGAGTCGAAAATACCTACAATTGAATTGGTTGCTAAAGATGATAAGGTTACAATTAATGTTACGGCACCAAGGGCAATCGAAGAAATTAATTATCAATGGTATACAGGTGATAGAACAGTAGAAGATATTCATAATTTTAATAATGAAATAGATAAAGCTACATCTTCAGAACCGGAAGAAATAAGTGATGATGAAGATGTGGAAATAAAAGAACAGGAAATGACTGCACTTGGATCTATGATTCAGAAGAAAGGAAATGGAAATACGGAATTTTCTATTCCAAATGTAGGAATTCCAAGAGGTACAAATACACTTCATATTACTGTAAGATTGCAAGCAGAAGGAGTTTTAACAGAATTTGTTAAGACATATACAACAGATGTTGGTGTGGATCAAATACCTCCAACTATGAAGATTTACATGAATAAGAAATCAAGCAATCCAAAGATAGTTGTAATAGCAACTGATGAGACAGAAATCAAAAACGTTATTTATTCAATACAAACAGATGGTGGAAGATCTGAAAATGATGTTTCTGTAACAGAAAGAGTTGATAATAAAACAATAAGAGCAGAAATACCATTAACACCAAATGAAGTAAATGAAATTACGGTTACGGCTGTAGATAAAGCATCTAATACTGCTACTCCATATAAATACAGCTATGATTTGTTCTTGGGAAAACCAGAAATTGTTGAATTAACAGCAGAACCTGACTTTAGTAAAGTATATGCATTGATTAGATATCAAAAAGGAATTAAAAAGGCAGAATATCAAATCAATGATGAAGAACCAGTGGTAAAAGAATTTGATGGAGAGCTACCACGAGAGATAGTAATGGATATTCCAACAGTTGTTGGTCATAATCATATTATAATTAAAGCATATGCGGAGGAAGAAAGCGTATATGTTGAAGATTATGGAGACTGTGATTATAATCCATAGTGTAAAAAGAGAAAAAAGATGAAAGAGTTTTATGAATATATTGTGTTTTTTCTAGTATTCTCATTTATAGGATGGATTCTAGAATGCTTATATAAATCAATATTACAAAAGAAATTAATAAATAGTGGATTCTTATATGGACCAGTATGTCCAATATATGGCTTTGGTGCACTATTTATGTACTTGAGTCTAATAAATGTTTCAAACAATATTATTGTACTATTTATATTTGGATTAGTAGTTTTATCAATTTATGAATATTTAGTTGGATGGTTCTTAGAAGTTACTTTTAAAGTAAAATATTGGGATTATTCAACATATAAATTTAATATTAATGGTAGAGTTTGTCTAAAAAATTCTATGTTTTGGGGAATATTAGGAGTTATATTTATGAAACTTCTTGTTCCTGTATACAATAGTTTAATATATGATATTCCTCAAGAATTTTTGAAATATATGGCATATGCTTTAAGTACAATTCTTATAATTGATACAGCTCTAACAGTATATCACTTAATTAAAGTTAATATTGCTCTTAGAGATTGGGATAAAATTAAAACTGAGTTGTCTGAAAAACTTAAGAGTGTAGAAGCCAAGAATGCTAATATAATTCATCAAATGTTAGCGGAAAATAGAGAAAAAGTAATAACTGCAGAAAAGAAAATATTTACACTATTAGCTCCAAATGTGGATTTTGACCAAACGATGAAAATGTTAAAAGAGAACTCTGAAAAAATAGATAAAACAAGAAAAGAAAAGATTAATCAAATTAAAGAAAACTTAGAGAACTTGATAAGAAAAGAAGAATTGCAAAGAAAACTATTCTTAAAGAAAACTAGAAGATTAAGAAATGCTTTTCCAACAATGACTTCTGTTAAATTGGATAAGATTCTAAATAAAAAACATTAAACCATACTGAAGAGAAGGAGAAAAATATGATTCAGGATATCTACATAATTGATAATACTGACAGCGTACTAAATGTATTAAAAAATATTTTTAAGAATGAAGTTGATTATCAATTTAAGTCTGTAAAAACAGAAGAATTGAATATAGCACTTAAAAATATTCCTGATATGATAATAATAGATGAAGATACTATCGATATGGATATAGTAGAACTATGTAAAAATATTAGGGAAAATGAAGATAACAGTATTACACCTATTATAGTTATCTCTTCAGAGTGGGAAAAAGAACATAGAGTTAAAGTATTAAGCAAATCAGTAGAGTATTTTATTATTAAACCTGTTGATCCGGAATATTTATATTATACAGTTAAAAATATGCTTAGACTTTTGTCTACTAATAGAAGAATCAGTCCTCTTACAGGTCTTCCTGGAAATGTTCAAATTCAGGCAGAAATGAAAAAACGACTATTGAATAGAGAAAAGTTTGCAGTGTTTTATTTCGATTTAGATAATTTTAAGGCTTATAACGATATATATGGCTTTTCAAATGGTGATGAAATAATTAAATTCACAGCAAGAACTATTGTAAAAAACATTCATGACTTAGGCTTGGATAATAGTTTTATAGGACATATTGGAGGAGATGACTTTGTGGCAATAACAGCAGAGACAGATTATGATAAGGTTTGTAAGAACATTATTTATCAATTTGATAATGATGTTTTGGAATATTATAATGAAGCAGATGTCCAAAAAGGTTATTTAGAAGTTGCTAATAGAAGAGGAATTATCGAACAATTTCCTCTTACATCTATTTCCATAGGAGTTGTTGAAATAAATCCACGGAAGATTTAAAAATACATTAGAGATAGGAGAAGTTGGAGCACAAGTTAAACATCAGGCAAAAGCTATTATGGGAAGTACATTTGTTATTAATAAAAGAAAATAAAATATTTAATTTTAGTTTAATAAATATAAGATATATATATTTGAAAGATATATATATCTTTTTTTGTTTTGTGATGTGGCCCAGAAAAATGACTCAAAGTCAACAGTTGAAACAAGGTAAAAAAGAGAGAAAAAACGAGAAAAAAAGAGTATAGAATGGATTTTCTTTAAAATGACCTTTTTGAGTAGGGCTGAAACTAGGTGAGACCCAATATGAAGGTTTTTTGGAATTGCGAAAAGTGATAAGGAGTGCTATAATAGATAGTGCGTGACAAAAAAATAACAAAAAAAGGAGTGATTGTTTATAGTAAGTAAATGTCTAAAACACTATATGAAAAGGCTGGGAAAACTTGTTGGTATTACAGTATTAGGGCTTTTTATGATAGCATCATTCATTTACATGAAGTATAAACCATTATACAAAGTTACGTTAAATGGTGAAGTAATTGGATATGTCGAAAATAAGGAAAAAATGCAAGAACAAATCGATGCATTTAAAGAAAACTTAGAAGGAAATATTACTTCAATTGAAATTAATGCTATGCCAGAATATGAGCTAGAATTGGTAAGCAGTGTTAAAGAAAGCCAAACTAGCGAAGATGAAGTCTTAGCAAAAGTTGAGGAAAACTCAACAATTATGTGTAAAACTTATGCAATTAAGCTTGATGACACAGTAAAAGCTAATGTTGAAACTCAGGAAGAAGCTGATACAATCATAAATGAGATTAAAGCAGATACTACTGAGGGTGTAGAACTTAATTTAGTTGTTGAAGAAGAGGTTAAAGACAAAAAAGAGGTTGAAGAATTAAATACAACTTCTGAAATTGCAAAATTAAATATAAATCAAGATGTTGAAGTAAAAGTTAAAGAATACGAAGAAAAGAAAGCTGCTGAAGCTGCTGCTGCAAGAGCTAGACAAATAGCTGCTGCTAAAAAAGCTTCACAAGTTTCAAGTAGAAGTGGATCTACATCTACATCTGTAGCTAGTGCTGGTGCATCTGCACCAGTTGTAAGCAGCGGAATGTTTATGAGACCCGTTTCTGGAGGAACAATTACATCAAAATATGGTCAAAGATCATCTGGATTCCATACTGGTGTCGACTTAGCTGTTCCTACAGGTACTCCTGTTTATGCATCAGCTTCTGGTACAGTTGTTAAAGCCGGATGGAGCGGTGGTTATGGTTACTTAGTTGTTATTGACCATGGTAACGGATATCAAACTTATTATGCCCATAACTCAAGATTGTGTGTAAGTGTTGGACAATCCGTATCTAAAGGCCAAAACATAGCTTATTCTGGAAGTACAGGTAACTCAACAGGACCTCACTTACACTTCGAGGTAAGAATAAATGGTAATACAACAAACCCATTAAATTATATTTAGTATAATTTAATAAAAGTATAGTAAAATAATAAGAAATAGTGCTACATTTTGTAGCACTATTTTTTTGTTACAATTAGGAATTATAATTCAAATAAAATTAATATTATTTTTCTGAGACTGTTTAAGGCAATTTATGACAGAAAACAGATAGTTTTCTCCCAAAATCTTTTTTTTACTATTTTTTATAATTTTTTTTAGTCGAATTTTAATGAAAAAGTATGTAATATTCTGTAATAAAAATCTTTCTGAAAAATTTGAGGAAAAAAGGTGAAAAATGAATTTCGAAAAATGGATGAAAAAATGGGCGAAAAAAACACCCTTTTTTAGGCAGAAAATATTGAAATAACAAGTGCTTAATGATATACTACGGGTGTATATTTTAGAGGTGTTTTTTATGATTTTTTTAGGTGCAGATCACAGAGGTTTTAAGTTAAAAGAAGAGATAAAAAAGTATTTGGATGAAAAGGGCTATAAATATAGTGATTGCGGCGCTTTTTCAGAAGAAAGATCAGATTATCCTAAAATTGCTAAAACTGTTTGTGACAAAATGAACAAAGAAGAAGATAAGGCTATATTAATTTGTGGTAGTGGCATAGGAATGTGTATGGCTGCAAATAAAATCAAGGGAATTAGAGCTGGAACGTGCTTTAATGTTGATGTTGCTAAAGATGGAAAAGAGCATTCTAATATAAATTGCTTGGTATTACCAGGTGATTTTATGAATTATCAATTAGCAGCTCAAGTAGTTGAAACATGGCTTGAATCAGTTTTTCTTGGAGGAAGATATAGCCAAAGAATAGAAATGATAGAACAGATAGAAAAAGATAATTAGGAAAAGGAAAATACGCTTATGTGGGGAGATATTATAATTGCTTTTTTATTAGCTTTTATTACTAGTTTTGTTATTACTCCGAAGACAATAAAATTAGCTAAAAAACTAGGAGCTGTTGATACGGCGGGAGAAAGAAGAGTAAATAAAGAGGCTATTCCAAGACTTGGCGGAGTTGCAGTTCTTGCAGGTTTTGTTGTATCAGTAGCTTATTTATTAATTAGTCTTTGCTTAGAAAATCAAATCAACTTAGTTGAAGGTAATTATCATTTTAAACTAATTGGATATTTTATTGGATCTAGTATTATAGCTATTACATGTTTTATAGATGATGTTAAAGACTTAACCGCAATAGTTAAATTATTAATGCAGATAATAGCTGCAAGTGTTGTAATTGCATCTGGAATTAGAATAGATGTAAGTAACTTACCAATATTTAATTCTTTGGCAGATTCATATAATTTTCTAAATACAGTTTCAATAATTGTAACTTTTGGATGGATTATAGGAATAACAAATGCAATAAATCTAATAGATGGATTAGATGGATTATCATCAGGCATCTCTATTATTTCATGTGTGTCTATGCTTGTTATTTTTATATTAAATGAATCTCCAGTTGTTGCAATAGTATTAATTACTGCTTTGATTGGAGCGTTAACTGGATTTTTACCATATAATTTGAATCCTGCAAAAACTTTTATTGGAGATACAGGATCTAACTTTTTGGGATTTTCAATAGCTATTATTTCAATTTTGGGCGTGGCTAAAACATATACAGCATTTGTTGTTGTGGCACCGATAATTGTATTAGGACTTCCAATTTTTGATACCATATTTGCAATTATAAGAAGAATTGTTAAAAATAAATCAATCAAAGGAATTATGGTAGCTGATGCTGGACATGTTCATCATAAATTATTACAACATGGCTTTTCGCAAAAAGAAGCAGTTATAATTCTTTATTGCATTAGTACATGCCTTGGAATGTTTGCAATTATATATTTAGAAAGTGGCTTAGGAAAAGCAATTTCTTTCTTGTTAATTGCTATTGCTGCCTTTGCATTGGGAATTCAAGAATTTGTTTCTACATTTAAACAAGAGGAAAATAAAAAAGAGTCAAAATAAATAAATACAAACGAAAAGGAGATTTTAGATGAAAAAATTATTATCTCAAGAAAAAGGTATAACAATTATTACGGTTACTACAATGATAATTGTTATGATGCTAATTATGTCAGTAATGGTTTACTATGCTAGAAACTCTATACAAATGGAGTCTTTCCAAGGAATGAAAGCTGATATAGTCGAACTGGAGTCTAAAGCATTATTGTATTATGTTGAGAATAAAGCAGTTCCATTAAAAAGTACTAGTGAATACATAGATGGTTTTCAGTTTGGAAGCATTGAGTTTAAAAATCCTAATGATTCAGAAAGATATTATTTAGTAGATGAAAGTAAACTAGGGGTAACTAAAGCATATGATACCGATTACTATATAAATGAAAAGACACTTACAGTATATGCAAGTAATCCAATAAAAATGAATGGAAAAGAATATGGCAGATTCAAAGAGGATTTTGTATCTTTTAGCGATACTAATAATTTGGATTTACCTGCTTGGGCATTAAGTGCATCTGCAGAAAATTTTTCTTTAGATAGTAATAATTATATAACAGGTTTTAATCAAGCATTTTTGGATTCTCATTCACCTACATGGAATCATAGTTTGAATAGTTTGATTATTCCTGCATACACACCAGATGGTAAGACTATTAATGGTATTGCTGCTGGAGCTTTTGCAGATTATACGGTAAATAATGGACCTATCAAAATTCCATCAACTGTTAAGATTGTTTCTTCTAATATTCTTGGAAGTGGTTCAAATCCTACTGAATTATATTGCGATGCAAATGTTATAGATTTACATGCTTTTTCAAATATAGAGAATATTCCTAAAATAACACTTGGACCTAATTGCCAAATACCAGATGGAAATGAGGCATCAGGTGGAGCTTTTTCAAATTGTAGAAACTTGAAAACTATTGTTATAGAAGGTTCTTCAATTGGAAAATATACTTTCTCTAAGAATTGTACAGATGTTACGGACATATACTTTTTAGGAAATCCAACAACTATTCCGGAAGGAGCTTTTTATAGTTGCGGTAAGAATGCCAACCCATTAAAAATACATACAAATATTAATTCTACTCAAAATGAATGCGTATTTCCAGATTCTATAATAACTTTTGAAAACTATTGCTTTATGGATTCTGGAATTGCAACAATTAATCTTCCTAGCAACACTAGAGAAGTAGGACGTAATGCTTTTGCAAATATGAATGGCAAATTAACAACTGTTAAGTTAAATAGCAATTTGAAAACGATTGGAGAAAGTGCATTTAATTACAATGCTAATTTATCTCAAGTAAATACAGGTGCTCAAACCAATACAATTGGAACATCAGTTACAAGCCTTGGAATTAATTCTTTTAAGCAAACTAGGTTAACAACTATAAGAGTACCAAGAGGATTACAAACGGCTGATGGATCAAATCCATTTCCAATTACACCAACGTATTACTAAAAATGAAAGGTGATCTAATGAGAACGATTTTCATTCATTTAAGAAGATCAATTAAATTAATTTTAATAATAGCTTTAGCACTTCTTATTATTGTTGGTGCACTATATTTTCTATATAAACCAATGTATGCAGTTAAGCTTAATGGTGAAATAATAGGATATACAGATGCAAAAAAACAATTAGAAGCACAAATAGAAGATTATAAGAAAAATGGCGATGGAGATAAAGTTGCATTTTTAGAAATAGACCAAATGCCAGAATATGAAATTATCTATTCTAAAAAAGATATCAAAGCTAATGAAGAAGTTGTTTTTGATACTGTTATTGCTACAGGTACTCCTTACTATAAGAGTTATGCGATTTTAGTAAGTGGTGAAGAAAAGTATTATGTGGAAACATATCAAGAAGCGGAAAAAGTGGTTGCAGATTTAAAAGAAAAGAAAAGTACAAATGCTGATCAAATAACTTTTAATGCTAAATATAGTACAGAGCAAATGGAAAAGACTGCAGGTGATGATGTTGTAGCTGCTCTATTTATAGCTCCTCCAGTAGTAGTTCAAAAGAAAACAACAACTACTAGAAGAGGATATAGTTCTTCATCAGGATATGTAAATACAGCTCAAACAGTTTCATATGGGGCACCTTCTTTGGGAATGTCACTTACTAGACCTGTTTCAGGAACAATAACATCTAGATTTGGAAGAAGAAGTAGTGGTGTTCATACTGGATTGGATATAGCAAATTCTAAAGGTACAGCAATTCATGCTGCAGCTTCAGGAACAGTTTCATTTGCAGGAAGAAAAGGGTCTTATGGAAATTTAGTTGTTATTGATCATGGGAATGGGGTACAAACATATTATGCACACTGTAATTCAATTGTAGTATCTACGGGACAATATGTATCTCAAGGACAACTTATATCATATATGGGCTCTACAGGAAATTCTACAGGCCCACACCTTCATTTAGAAGTTAGGGTAAATGGAGTATGTCAGAACCCACAAAACTATGTTTATTAAAAAAAGCTGACTAAAGATGAAAGGAATTATAAAAGATGGCAAGAGAAAAAAATGTATGGATATTATTAGTTTTATTGTTGTCAGGAATAGTAATAGGAGGATTAATTGCATCACTTGCAACTAATGTTTCTTGGCTTTCATGGCTTGCTTATGGAGAAGAATTCGGAACAAATGGACCTTTAGGGGTTGATCTTAGTATATTAAAATTAAGTTTTGAATTAAGATTAAAAATAAATGTAGCAAGCATAGTTGGAATGATAATTGCAATATTTGTGTATAGAAAGTTATAATTACTGTTTCTGTTATAGAGGTTGATTAAATGAATTTACTTAAAGCAAGAACAAAAATAGGAATTGATTTAGGAACAGAGTCAATTCGTGTGGTAATTAAAGATAAGGGAATAGTAATAAATGAGCCAGCAATAATTGCTGTTGAGAATGCTACCGGTGAGATTGTTGCAGTGGGGGCAGAAGCTAAAGAGATGATAGGAAAGACACCTGAAAAAATAGATGCTTTAAAACCACTTAATGATTCGGCGATAGCTGATTTAAAAGCTACAGAGCTCATAGTCAAAGATATTTTTGCAAGACTAAAGAAAAAATATAATATTGTTAGACCTGATGTTTTAATAAATTTACACATCGGTTCAACAGAATTAGAAAAAAGAGCTGTATATAAATTATTAAAAAATGTTGGAGTTAATACAGCTTATTTTATTGAAGAACCAATTGCTGCTGGTCTTGGTGCTGGATTAGATGTTTATTCTAGTAAAGCTTTTTTTGTTGTTAATATTGGTTCTGGTTCAACAGAAGTTGCTTCAATAAGTGGCGGAAAAGTTATTTCTAGTAGTTCTGTTAGAGTTGCTGGTGAAAAACTGGATAATGCTATTATTGAACATATAAAAAAAGAATTTAATGTTGAAATTGGAAAGAATGCTGCAGAAAATATAAAAAAGCAAATAGCATATAGTAAGCCTTTAATAAAAAAAGGTGTTGAGGTTAAGGGAAGAGATATAATAACAGGTTTTCCTAAACAAATAGAAGTAAATGCTATTGAGACATATGATGCGATAAAAGGCTATCTAAATGAAATTTTGGATACAATAAAACTATCTATGCAAAGAGTTCCGCCTGAATTATCTATTAATATAAAAAGAGATGGAATTTTACTTACGGGTGGAAGTGC